>Ga0209611_10010653_pt1 | contig 13465 bp, 9 predicted proteins | sample S1TSphgellanicum_3_FD_187693 | JGI IMG/M metagenome (GOLD analysis project Ga0209611, IMG submission 187693) | Host-associated microbial communities from peat moss isolated from Minnesota, USA - S1T2_Fc - Sphagnum magellanicum MG (SPAdes) (version 2) | ecosystem: Host-associated > Plants > Peat... | reverse complement strand
ATTCAATAGTGAAAAACAAAGTTTCATATTTCTATCACCATTGAAAAGGACATTTGATATTTTTGACATTAACTTGATATTGCTAGAAAATCAAAAGCTCTCTATTCACAAGCTCCTTTGTTAATTCGATTGTGTTAGTTGTCATCTCAAAAACATCAAAATTGCAATTTTCATCAATTCTTTAGTCAACAATGTTGATTTCAAATTCAACCAAGGGGTGCAAATAATGATGACATTTCATAAACATGAGATATAAATATTTTGTATCATATTCCTCAATAATGGCCTTCATTTGTTCATGGTTAAAAAGTGAAGACAATAAATGAAGATTCCTAAATCTAGGGTCCAACATCAAGAAAAGCATATTATGGATTATTTTCCCTTCATATTTCTTTAAAAGGGAAAGAAAAAAATCCAAAACCCGAACAACTTCCTTTTTATGTTGGCAACCAAACCTGTTAACTCAAAAACAACATTTGCATGTCATCCATAAGGCTATTAAAGGAAGTTGCAATTTCAATTTCATTCTTGAATTTTAAATTCATGGATATGGAAAACTTTAATGCATCACTTAACAACCAATAACCCTAGACTAGTTCAAAACACAAGTAGATACAATAGGGCCAAGATAATCGATAAAAATATTAGAAATGTGTCATGTCAAAGGAGGTCACATTTTTATAGTCATATTCATAGTATTTTGCATGTTATAACAAAGTATAATAGCTTCCTAAAAATGATAACCTTGCTACCAAATCTCCAATGACAAAAAAATATGCTAGATTATATTTTGTGCCAAAATTTCAAAATGAAATGGAAATTAAAACATTTTAGCAAAAATAAAATGATACCTTGTTTTCATTGGGGTATTCAATTTCCTTGGGATAGACCATAATTCAAACATGCCTTATTCCACTATTGTCTACCTTTCATTGATTTTTTGACCCAAGTGATACACTTTTACAAATCCTTTTGTGCAACCTTTGCAAATTGTTTAATCCATTGTAGCATATTGACATAGTTTAGAGAATGCATGGAAAGGTTCCCCCAAACCCAATACTTACCAAATTTGAATTTTTTTGGTATAAAAATGAATTTAGGGCAAAGCCATGATGAGGTGGTACCACTAAAAACCACCTCAAGGGATTCCTTAAGGAACCAAAAGTGACCAAATCATTTTCCTAGACCCCTTCCTTTAAATGTTTTCACACTTATAAATTGTTATTTTTTTCATGTTTATCCACTACATGCCATAAAATATGGCTTGAAGTTTATTTTGGAATTAAAAAATGAAAATTGTTAAAATTTTGTATTATTTATAGAGATGGCCCCTTCAGGAAACAACAACTTTGACATTGGAAATTCAAAACTAAATTATACTTACTCAATGAATTTCTTAATAAAAAAGTAAAAATAAAATGACTTCAAATTTACATTAGAAAAAACATTCCCAAGAAAATTTTCAAATCATGTTTCAAATTTATGATCTTGACCAAAAAGTTCAAGGAAAAATAACTAGCATTACATTCTTGAAACTTTTTCTAAATGAAATGATTAGGAACATCAACATAACCAATATTCTTGATATTATTGAAATTTCAAAATCTATAAAACCTAATAAATGTACTCATTAAAAAAAACAAAATTATTTATTTAAATGTTTCAACCTATGAATTTTTTAAGTTTGATGGGTCCATGAAAATCGAGGTGTGATTTTCCTAGTGGTACCACCCAAGGATGGGTTTGCCCTCCAACTCATTTTCCACATTCAAATTTTAGCAACCCAAAAAGACTCACCAACCAACCATTCATAATTTGGCACTAAACAATTTGTTGTTTTATGGGTTGTGCCTTGTGACCTTGTGTTGTGAAGCAACCTTGTGGGCAAATTGTCCTAACACACTCCTTTTCTTTGCTTTATTTTTTTGGCACAAATGGAGGAATCCATTGCATAAAATGAACCATTATAGGAAGAAGGGGCAACTGAGGGGACACCCAACCTTGACCAACCAAAAACATTAGTTACCAAATAAAATGACCATGCATTAGTGGTTGATAGCACCACTTTATTTTTCTAGCATTATGGGTGCATATGGCATGGTGAAGGCACCAAGTGTTATCAAAGGATGCAAGTATTTTGCCTTCTTCTTTAAGATGTAATTTAATCTATTACAACATGTGTTACCATAATCAAAAAGGTCATCCCATAAAACCTTCCCCAACTTAACATCTTGCCACTATTGTTATTGAAAATAACATCATTCCTCTCAATCCAAATGGACCATAAAACTACACCCTAAAGTAAAATCCAAATAAAGTTAAACTTCCTAAGGTTATTTAAATAGTCTTTTGTTAAACAAACACTACTTTAGATTCAAGGCTTTCCAAATGCCAATAGAACTAACAAGCAACTTGAAACTATGCAAAAATCTAAACAATAGCTCCCAATTTTTTTTAACCCTAAAGCATTGTTAAAACTTGTTAACTGAAACATCAAGGAGCCACATGAAGGGCAATCTAATTGAATGTTGTGATTCACCTTACCCTTTCATGTATTAACAACAAAGGTTTGATGCCACTTGGACCAAATAAATCCAACCTCTTTTCTAGCTCTTTGTTTCTTCCACACATCCTTCCACTTTAATTGGAAGCTCAATGGGAAGATGAGCTACCATTTTCCATGTACATCACAAGTAAAGATCTTCCTTGGATTTAAGAGTTATTTGCCTAGCTTTGCATTGTATCCCATCATTTCTACTTAGTCATCCCATTGTCACAATCCAAGGTCAATGATTAGTTCAATAAAAAGTCCATAAAACAACTTGAAGGTCTTTCAACCTAAGCCTAGCCATGCATAGACTCTAATTCTTGTTAGGGAGCTCATGAATATTCTTTTGCCTTTCATTAGTTGCCTCAACCTTGACTTGGATCCAACATCATGAACTTCAATCCCTTTGGGGATATAGACTTTGGTTTGAAAGCCAAATTCCAACTTAAGTTGAAATTCTTTTGAAATACAAAAAACCCCAACCAAGTCTATTTCAAAATTTCCAAAGATGCCTACCCAAATGCCATCTTTTATTTCCTACATGGGGTTCTTTAGTTCTTTCACCCAATTTGAAATAATGTTTTCCATCATTATTGAAGATACTTAAATCACTTTCTTCCATCTAAAACCTCTCCCTAATTTCCTCCCAACCAAGAGTGAAAGTAATTGAGATCATTGTTCCAAAGGTCACCTACCCTACATAATACAACTTTGTGCATCTCATGTGTTTATTGGATAGAGATCCAAATTTTGCCCCCTTTAAAGGAAAAGCCCCACCACAAGCACATCTCTTTATAGGTTATGCCAAACAATGGGGAGTTTGACGCCCATTAGTTTCCATGCCTCCATGGCCTTCATCCATATTTTTGAATCAAGAAGTGAGACATGAATATGAACTAAAGCCCAATTTAGGTCAAGGATCCACATAGCATGTTTGGATGGTTTGCATTTCTTCAACTTAAATCAGAGCCAAATTTTGAGGTTTGAATCCCTTGGCTTAAGGGCTTTCAACACCCATTTACACAATAACACAACAAGTGCTTCTTCTAGATTGATTAGACTTAATTTCCCAATTTTTTGTGCATGCACCAATCACCTCATTTAACAATAGCCCTTGCACGGTGTTTACCCCTTGCCCATAAAAAATTCCTCAAGAGGGTTTTACATTTTCATACAGCCTTTCTAGATCCACCTCCACATTAATAAAGAACCAAAGTGTAAACGCTAGTACTTGCAACATTGATAATCACTACTCTTTAAACTAGGGTTAGATGCAATATACATTAATAGGGTGCATTCCCAGTTGGGGTACCACAACAAGAACCATGACACCCATTTGTCCTATGTGTTGAATTCTAAAACAAGGATTTAACAAAATGAATGTTTTGAGATGCTAAACAATGAAAGGGGGATATGTATGTTTAAACTTTCAACCAATAAATATTGTAATGAATGATTCAATTCAATTGAACAAATTTTGAATGTCCTATTCAAGTATAAATAAAAAAGGAATGTAAGATTATTTAAACATTTTAGATACTTTCATTTGGAGTGCCAAAATCCTATTAAAAAATCAAATAATGTCTTTTTTTCGCACCCACATCTCCTATACTTCTTTCCAAACCTTTGGAATGTAAATTTGTAATTAACAAAATTAATTTGATTATTGTCATTAATGCATCCATTTTATGAAAAAATCCAAGATTCTAGCATCAATTCCACAAAATTTGGTGATTGATCATACTAAAAATTTGTGCCATCATATAAAACATACTTTATTCTATATGTGGTTAAAATATGAAGCAATTTGAACAAATATTGCTAGTCATGTTGAGTTTTTTTCAATAAAATTGAGTAGTGAGACATGGTTCTTGGGCCATCTTTTAGGACACTTAAGGACATGTTTTAATAATCCAAATCACAAAAAATCACCACCATTTTAATTAAGAAGTATGTGATTATTTAATAAATTTAAAAAATTTACTAAATAAATTATTTCGTAAACATAATGGTCGTCTAAAGTGGTGTCTTGGGAGTGACTTTGGGGTGAGACATTCCTTTTGTGTACCCCAACCATGAATGTGCCCAATATCAAAAAAATTCTTAGATTTTTTCTATCAATAATTCATCTACATCATTAGTATCAACGTCCAAGCCAAATTGGACACCTAATAATTTGGATAGCTCTTTTTCCATAGCCCATTTCTAGCCAAAAGAATTTATCCATTTCGGTTTTTCTTTTTCTTTCTTGGAGCATCAATATGTAGTTGACTTGTCTTAGTTGACCTCCAACCTACTTATGAAGAGAAATAATTGTAATAAATTAACCACATTACATAGGTTTTCCTCATCTCCCCTTACTATTAACACAATGTCATCAATATATTATGTTAAAATATGTTGTTTTGTTCCCCTAAGAAAAAAGATTCCTTTGATGTCACCTAGTCCCCCTATTTCTTTGACCATGTAATTCAAGACCTTGCCAACAAGAATAAAGAAATAGAGGGCTGAGAAGTAGCCCTCCTAAACTCCCCTTTCAATTTTGAAAGTTTTTAAAATGTTGCCATCAAGACATAGTAGTTTTAGTGTCTTTGAACAACAACCTTACAATTGTGATGAAATCTATAGTCATGCCCATCTTCTTTAATTCCATAAATAAAAATTCCCATCCCACCTTGTCATATATTTGAGTGAAGTTCAATTTCAAAAAAATCAAAAGTTGATTAGGCACTTAACCCAACCTATAGTCTCATGACCTAAAATGACATTGTCAAGGATTTACCTAAGTGGTAGAAATGTTGTTTGATATGTATCAATCACATCCATAAAAATGGGTTGCAACGTCAACTATAAAATGTTAGCCAAGATTTTGTAAGATATGTTTTAAAAAGTAATTGGCCGTCAATTACCAAGGCTTTCCTTCTCACCCAACTTTAAACAAAAGAATTATCAAACCTTTGTAATTTATACCTTTGGAAAAACTCTTTTCTTTGATTGATATTTCAATCATCCTGTGAAAATCTTCACCAATGAAGTATCAAAAGAAAGTGTAAAATTCAATAACCATTTCATAGCACTTTATTCTTGGCCATGGATTTTGCAACTAGGTAAAATTCCTTATTAGAAATGGGTTTTGTCAAACACCTATTCATGATCTTTGTGAACTTCCTTGGGATTGATTCAAGCACTTTTTGTTTCGATTTTCGAAACCATTTGCATGGGGGTTTCATCACTTGTTTTGTATAATTTGTTGTAAAAATGGCAAAAAAATTTTGTTCAATTTTTCTTACCTTGATACCACATCCTATCTTTCATTCTTAAGTGTTACCAAGCTTCAACTTAATTGTTAGGAAAAATTCCCTAGTAATAGCATTCCCTTTGTGTTTCCATTTGACATTAACCCAAACCTTTTGCCCTACCACTTTTAGTTCTTACAAATTACACAACAACACATCTTGGGTTTTGCGACTATGTCTTAATCAAGAAGGACATATGTAACTAGTCACTCATGAGTTGTTAAACCTATGTCATTTCACCCATTTAATCACAAAGGACATTTAATTGCAAAACCCAATCACCTTATCAACTAAGGTTTTTTTTATTTTGGCTTAATATTGAAATTCCATGTCATCAATGACCTTGGTATGACATGTAAAATGCATGTCATCTCAATTTAGTTATTTTATTTGATTAAATGTTACAAAAGATGCCTTAATGGATAGATGATATGTGTCAAAAATTTGTAAACACATTATGAGTCATTGCACATGACCAAACATCAACTTTGTTTAGCCCATGTAGCTAGCGTAGCCAAAAGTCAACATAGCCCAACCTAGCCCAACCTAGCCTAATTCATCTAGCCAAAAGTCAACATAGTTTAACTTAACTAAGCTAATTACCTAAGTTAGGCAACCTAGGCTACCTTAACCTAGGTTAGGTAGCTTAGATTAAAAAGAAATGTTAGATTTCTAATCAAAGAATCCTAGATTAGGCTACCTAACCGAAGCCAAATGGCCTAAATATCATAGGTTACAAAAATGAGGATTTGAACCTTTTACCTTCACTTTGGGGTTCAAATCTTCATCCATTGCACTACCACATTTTTTTATACTAGTTATAGTTAACACAAAATTATAAAGTTCAAAATTTTTAGCCTTGAATTAACCTTGGCCACCTTAGGTTGACCTAGGTCAACTGACTACCTATTACCTACCAACTTAACCTAGGCTTTTTCCACAAGGATGAAGATGTCACCATGGTGGAGATAAGTTGATTAATGTAAACTTGAGGTGCAAAACCAACTCAAGAATATGAGTGGCTCAACTCATTTTGTCCTTTCCTTTTGTAATTTGGTTGCATCTTGGAAGTGTTATATCTTCCAACATTTCCTTGAACCAAACCAATTTAACAAGAAAAATCTAACACACCCAAATTTCAAGAGTAGCAATCTTTTATCTCAATGTTCAACAATACATACAAAGACTAAAAAAATTATTAACCTCTCCAATTCTCACCCTTTGAAACATAGTTACCTTTGTTGGATAAGGACAACAAAAGGCCCAAACTGAAAAAATATTCCCTTAGAAAGAGAAGCACAAACAAAAATGAGCAATGCAAGATTAGAATCTTAGATGATCTTTGAAAAGGTAAGAACATGTTTTTCATGCTCTAAAAAGACACCCATCCCTCCTTCCTCTCCACATTCCTTGTTGAAATATGACATTCCTCAACAATTGGTTTATACCAAACACTTACAAAGGTTGGTAGAATGGAATCCTAGACACTAAATCCCTTGTCAATGTAGCCCCCAATTCTTTGGTGTTTAATTTTCATGGCTTTTGACTTTGTGGCATATAGTTGAAGGTGGCAATATAATTGGATCATAAGTCCATATTTTGTACATGCTCTCGAATTGTATGAAGACAATTGACAAGATTCCCCTTGACATGAGGACATCAAAGTTGACATCAATTTCATGATTGTTTAGTCATCCAAACAACTCCAAGCAACCCTAACAAAACAAAAAAGAAAGCAAAAAAAGACTCAAAAAAGATCATACAAGAGATCAAGGTCAATACCTACTACCAAACATAGGAAGCAATATTTATTTGATAGTGATGAGCCTTTTTGACCTAAAAGGCTATTAGGTTTATGGTTTCCTTATTTTCACAACCAATGGTCACCCCCCCTTGGTGGCACCAAAGCAAGCAAGAAATGGTATAGATTGAAAAATTCAAAACTATTTGGCTTGTGGGGGGGGGGGGGGGGAGGGAAAGGGGGGGAGAGACAAGAGTGTGGGACATGCTATGCTGCACAAGCATGCCACAAAGAGAGGACAAAGAAGTAAGGAAGAGGGTTTAGGGTTTAGGGTTTTGAACAATGGTTATTAGGCCAGGTAAACCCATGAAGACTTTGTTCATTGTGGGCCTTGTAAGGGGAACTAAAAGAAGGCAGAAAAAGGCCATGTGAAAACCATTATTATTTTTGAAAAATGGGTACATAATAATATGTTAGACCACCTTCAATAATTTCAGGCATAACTGATTTTTAGACTCTCCCTCTCAGTAATATCCCATGGCCACTTTAGCCAGATTTGGCTATGAAAAAATATGAACCTACAAAAAGTTTAATCATCCTTCTATATTTTTGGATACCTACTAAAAAGTAAATAGAGAAATTTTCAATTTTGAAACACAAATCAACTTTTTCTTTTTTTTTTCAAAATTTAACAACTAAACACCCAAAAAAACATTCTTTCATCATTTTGAAAAACAAATTCACCATAGGAAAAATCACTACCCTACCTATGTAGAGTGTTTATTTCCTATTCTCACCCATAAACATGAAAAAATGAACAAATAAAAAGTGAGGGACCACTTAAATGCTACCACATAGGCCAATAATTATACATGTGATTTTGCGGGGAAGGCATCCAAGTGGGTGGTGGAAACAAGTTTTCACAAGAAAGCTTTGGTGGGTCACACCTCACCTTCACCTCAAGTAAACTCCAAACAAAAAGTGATAGGTACCATGCAAGTTCAATTGACACAATTTTTGGTCCACTTTACCACAAAGGTGAGATTGGTCCATTCTCCATGTATCTAGTAATTTCTAGTAATAATTTTACACACGAGGTGTTCATAATATTCTACAAAAGACTCCTTCGCCCTTGCAAACAACAACCCTCATGCACAACCTAAAAACACGCTTGCTTGTTGGTGTCGCAACTCTCTAAAATCATTGAGCAACAAAATGGCAACATTTGATCAACTTATTATTTATCACTTTTAAAAGCAACTCTAGCAATGCACTATATTTGGAGCAATATCATTATTTATCACATGCAAATTTAGTATTAATATTTTCCCCTCGCACATCTATATATATATGTATATTTATTTATTTATTTATTTATTTTGAAAAAGCATTTAAATATGACATGTGAGGCAATCACCATGTCAACCAACCAAAAGTAATCATTTTCTTTTTTCCAACATCTTTTAAGACTCATAATATCTAGCATGCATTTATTGAAAGAAAACCCATTTTCACACCATGTTTGTGTCTTGTTAAAGCATCTCTAACCATAGCAATAGAATCATTCGCATGTACTATGGAATGGTCAAAGCCCGTACCCGAATTATGTTGGGTAAGGTGCTAGGCAAGCTTGTTAGGGTGAGCTAGGCAAATGCACCAACATAATGGGCAAAGGGTGAGACCATTCCATGAGATTAAGGTCTCGGGTGGGTGAAAGAGTCAACACTTCAAAGAAATTCATGTTCAACAAACACATTTTGATCACTATTAAGATTTGTATGTATAATCATCACTGAAAGTTTAGGCTCCTACTACACTAGTGGTATTATTGAATACAAACCCTAAAAAAATGTGATGGGTTCAATGTTCAACCAGTCTTCCATGGTTCCTTGATTTTGTTAAGAACCAATTTATTATTATTATTTTTATTTTTTTTTCAATTTTTGAAATCAAAGAGCCTCCAGTTCTGGTTCTTTAATATGTTCAGAAATCAAATAACCTCTGGTTCTGAGCTTTTCAGAAATTTCAAAGAACTGGTGGGTCTCATGAAAGAACCGGCAAAGAATTGACACTTTTGAGTACATCTTTTTTTGATTGAGTTCTTTGCTTTTAAAATAACCGTAGTTACTTGGGTCAATCAATTCTATGATTTTTGAGAATCTCCATCTTTTTTTTAAATTTTGAGAACGGTTGTTGAAGTGTATACCTAGTATATTTCAAAAATTGAAAACCTCTCAATACTTGTTCAAACCAATGTTGTTTGGGTCTTGATTTGATTTTTTATTTTTATTTTTGATTTTTTTCAATGAAAATTTAATTCAATTTTGAAAATAATTTTTTTTGGATTTTTGAAACCTCCACTTTTAAAGACTTCCAAAAAAAATTGGGACTTAGTCTAGTTAGTTGGGTGTAATGTAGATGGAAGCTACCAACATCGGTTCAAACACGACCTTGTCTTTTTCTTTCTAGCTACCATGGAAGCCCTCCTTGAAAATTTTAGTTAGCAAAATTTGACAATTTCACAATCATGCATAATTTTCAAATTTGGTGATTTAGGCTAGGATCAAATATGTTGTGTGCTCTTATGTTGACGCTTACAATTATCATTGTCATCAACTATATAAAATATAATATAAAAACATTCTAAATAGTACACTATGTTCAAATTCAAAAGGTCATTCACATACAATGAATATAAGGATCCAAAGCTAACACTTCTATAACACAAAAATGTAAAAATTAACATTGTGCACAAAACATTTGCATACAATAGTAGAGAATGTTTGAATCTCAAATCATTTTCGATGAATTGAAATCACACAAACTAAAAATATTTTTTAGTCATAGAATATTTCAAATCATGTTCACACTCAAATTGATTTGAAATAGAAACCCAAACGACTAAATTAACTTGATTTATCCTTTATTAATTGAGACTTAACCAAACAGCTAAACTAACACACATGACAAATACCTTTTTCACAATCGATCTAATGTACAATGGTCAAGATACAAATGACAAAATGCCATTTGATGAAGAATAAAAACAAAGCTCACATTAAAATCAAATAACATTTCTTTGCACCCCTCTTTCTTTATGAAATCTTCTTTGAAATTCTTTTTCATTCCTAAATATTGGTTATTCAAATATATATATACCTCACCCTAGCCAAGTTGATATTGGTTTTCACCTTAGTAACCTGGCTTGTAAAAAACAAGTCATGTAAGTAGAAAACTAGGTAGGACAATAGGTGAATATTTGATATGTGAATACATGTACATGGTTAGTGCATAGGTAAAGATTAATGCGTTGTTAATAGGTAATTAATAAAAACAAGAAGTAAAATAACCATTGTGGTTAGTTAAGGAACTTGAACCTAGCGGAAAGGCACATCCATCCTTCATGGAGTGGCGATGGCTGTTAGTTCATTCCGGCCTTCAAACCAAGGCTAATTTTGCTTCAAATTATTAACCAACTTTCAAAAATTCATCTTGCATTACAAAATGAGAAAAAACTTACCTATTCCTTCAACCTTCACAAAGGGCCAAAGTGAACTAATCCCCATGACCATACTAGTTGGGGATGTATGAGGTTACTTAACCACCGATTTTTCATCGCTTCCTATCCATATGCTATCCACACAAATTAGCATAATTTGAATTAAATTTTTTTTTGGCTTAGCCCTATCTTTCCTTAGAAATTTTGTTTTGGGTCTTTGTTTTTCAAATCCAACCACACCCACCTACTTACCACCTTACCCCCCTACCTACAAACTAACATACTTATCACCTTAGCTTATTTTTAAAGCTATTGACCTACTCCTACTTACCTATCTACCTACCCACCAATCTTCCAATTTTTTAGACTTGTAGATGATCCACCTTGTGATTTCTTGGATGATTTCATCCGTCTAGAATTTTGGAAGGTCAAGGCCCTTGGAAGGCAATGCCCTTGACCTTGTCGGGCCTTATCCTATATAATATTAACTGCTAAAGCCCAAAGAGTTTTCAAAGCATTTTCCAACACACAAATAGCAGGTGGAGCTGGCCAATTCCCTCAGCCAAATTCTCTAGGCGGAATTGGCCATTCTAAAGAACCCTGTTTGTTTACCTACGGAATGGGTCCTTGGTGGCTGATTCTGCGAGGCTTGTGGCCACCAGGCTCAATGTGTTGAGCTTGTGTAGCGACCAAAGGTTGGACAGAATTGACCACCAGGGGGGTCAGTTCCGTAATCCATAAAGATATGCAGAAAACTGCCTAGTGTATTTCAGAGGGTATTACACCATAATTTGCTCTCACCCTAGTGGATGAAGTTAGTGGATGAAGTTATTTCATTCATGTACTTAGTGGGTGAGGTAATTTCATTCACGAAGCAAAGTTCTTGAAACCGTGTTGGTTTCAAGAGAGTTTTGCATTCTTGGGAACAGATTCTTCTACTGTTTAACTTGGTGGAAGCCAGAAAAAGAATAATTTATTTTTCTTACAACATCCTTACATGAGTTGAATCTTCTTCAGACAAGGGCATTAAGGAGAATCAGGCGACCTCTCGACCATTGTCACACATGAGAGCCGTGCTCTTTCCAGTAATGCCCTTGTCGGGGGAAGAGGTATGTCTCCCGATATAATAAACGCATTGACAGTTAGCTCATGTTACAATCCCCAAGGTATTGTTGTACCTTTGATGATGCCCACACTCTCTCTCTCTCTCTCTCTCTCTCTGTGCAATCTGCACACCAATGATCTCCAAACTGGCTTCCTCACCTGTCCATGCAATCTAACCTGGGATGGCTCACACAAATTTGCTTGTAAGAGCAAGCAAGAGGACATTTTGGACACGAATATTTTCTATAATCTTTTGCCAACATTATTTATTGTGTGTGAAGGGTAATGCCCAAAGGGATGGGCATTCATTAATGGAATAAGGGCCCCACAAGGCAAAGCCGAGTCCAGGCCTGAGTCTCGTAATGCTCACGTCTGAGTGGTTCGGTTCGGTTTGCACAACGTTAAAAAAAACAAATTGACAATTTTATTTTATTTCTATAATTTTTAAAAAATAATCCTTTTAAATTTTGGCTACTTGCTGGAAGACGTTGAATTTTTTTAAAACAATATTTGAGTTTTTTTTGGTGAAATCTGGTGAATTAGGGTCAACTTTTTTCATAAAAGTCCTTTGGTTTATATTGAAATCATATTTTTCAGGTCGAAAAAATGTGAGAATTCACCACCCAAAAAATCACCAATTGACTATGGTGAAAAGTAAATAGTTTTCAGCAAGGCTGATATTAAGAGATAACATACAAACTTCAATGCAAAGCCCACATGAAAATTTACATACATAATTCCTTTCGATACCGTAATATGGTCTTGGGGTCCTATTCCGACACTTTGAAATGTGAATCAACGGTGAGAAAAGCAATTACGGTTTGGAACATCCCTTGGAAATGCCCTAATAGGACCTAACAGAACAATGTAGCTCACCCTAGTAGGCTCAGATCAGACATGGTCCCCCCTTTGGAATGTGCTCTGCAAGGTCCTGCCATAGTACAAAAGCAAAACATGCTAGGGGCAAGAGGTAAATTTTTATTAGGATTTTTAAAATTTCTCAACTTTGTAGGGGAAGACTTTGCAACTTTTTTTTAATTTAAAAATAAATAAAGAAAATTAAAATTAAATTAATTTTAAAAAACCATTAGACATTACATTGTGCTTTTAACACTAACTAGTTAATACATAGCTAAGGGCTATTGAGTTGTTAGTGGGTTGTTGTAATGAGCTTAACCACAATGGTTAGATAGCAATGGAACTGGAACCCAGTGGAAAATTTGGTTTCCCGTCCACCCACCATCCATTCATCCATCCCTCGCAAGTCATGGTATGCT
>Ga0209611_10010651_pt1 | contig 13466 bp, 14 predicted proteins | sample S1TSphgellanicum_3_FD_187693 | JGI IMG/M metagenome (GOLD analysis project Ga0209611, IMG submission 187693) | Host-associated microbial communities from peat moss isolated from Minnesota, USA - S1T2_Fc - Sphagnum magellanicum MG (SPAdes) (version 2) | ecosystem: Host-associated > Plants > Peat... | reverse complement strand
ACCTTAAGACCAAAATTGATCTATAATTAGCTATAACATTTTGTTCCCCTTGTTTTGGTATGAATATTTGTAGGCTTATATTCAGAGCCTCTCCCTGTGCATAAGCCCTTTTTGGAAGGTTTATGATGTCATTCCCTACTTTAGGCCATGCTTCTTGGAAAAATTCCATTGGGATTCCATTTACTCCCGTAGCCTTATGTTTAGCTAGGTCTAAAGTTGTTTTCCTCATTTTTCCATTTGTGAATTGTTGTAGTAGAATCCTATTTTGTTTTTTAGTTACCACAATAGGTGCACTTATGAGACATTGTTTCCTAGCTTGAACATTGTTCTGCACTTTTAAATCTTTAGTGTACAAGTGGTGATAGAAGGATTGTACATACTTGGTTACGTCATCCTTTTCAATGAGTATTTGGCTTCCATGAAGCAACCCATTAAACATCATATACAACCTATGACCCTTGTGGAATTCAAAGAATTCCCTTGAACACCTATCCCACCCCAAGGTCCATTTGGCTACCATAAAATTATTTGTGGACTCCATCTTGTTCATTTTTGTTTTTCCAACAACTCCTACACCTTATTAAGATTGTCCCAAGCTTGTGCACTTTCCCAATCTGATATGAGCTTTTCTTCAATTGATTTTATGTTTACAAATTACTTTTCGTAAAACAAGAATGAAATGAAGTTAGGGTTTGGGGGAAAAATCTGGACATCAAGGATTTGGAGCTTTGGAAGGGATCAAGGTAGGAGAACCAAAAAGATAAAATGTGATCGAGCTTTCCTTCAAGAAATTTTTTCAGTTTAAACATGTAGTTAGCCGTTCAACCCTTGTTCAAAACCAATGCCATACGAATTATAGGGCTTAAAAGAGAAGAGCTTTAAAGTGAAATTTTTCAACTCAAAGAACTCTATCAAATAGCTTTTGGGTACAACTTTCTCATCATTCCTACCCATTGTTCCTTCATTTTCTCAATACCTCACATCAATCTTGTGATCAATAACATCACAATTATCCTTCCTTGGATAGTTTAGTGCATTCCATAGTATAGAACAATTTGTGGCAATGTGTTCAATTATTGTTTATTTGAAAAGCATTTTTGAATTCAACATTTCTCTTCATGGACATACATTCTTGATTGTTTCAACCCAAAAAAATCACATATTTTTTCATCTTGTAATTACCATTTCATACATCTAATGTTGTTTAAAACAACTTTTCCAACAAAGAGTTCATTTGTCATCCTTTTCTTTGGGTCAATTGAAAGGATTCTAAAACATGGGTTTGCATGCTCATAAACATGTTGCATTGACAAGGTTTGAGAATGTCTTTCGACTAAAGAATATTGCTTCTATTTGATCCCACCTTTCGAAAAAGAATGGAGCCATCACTACAAATAAATTGAATATTACACAATTCTTTATTAACGTCACAATGATTACACAGATTTACGACTGTAATCATATCAAATCCTTCTTGCCTTAGAGCTATCACACTCACATATTATAGTCAAATTATTCTGCACAATTTTAATGGATCCTCAACTTGCTTTTAAGAATCTTGTTATTTTTTTAACACAATTCAGACATCAGTTTAACTATAAACTACCAAAAGCCAAAAAAAAAGAAATAACAAAAAATCTTTTAAGATTTCCATCATTCATATCCCTTTTAATGTATTTTTTCAATTCAAAATCAAATGCAACAAAACATTCCTTCATTATAAAAAAAAACTATTGACATTAATTTGTTCCAACCTAGGTTATATTAACAACATAGTCATTGTAAAACTATTGCTACGTACAAAGTTGTTGAACCAAATTTTCGTAGGATACGTGGCAACTTTCAAATGGTTCTATTACTTCAATTAATATGATGAAGAAATAACAATTGTTAGATGGTCCCACGAAAATTAAAAGATGGCTAGCGACTGCCAATCATTTTTTAATAACCAATTGAAGGAAATCGTAAAAACTTCTTGGTGGTCGTTAGGGGTTTTTTGGTTTTAGTGTTGATGAAAATGTCTAGTAATTGCCAAGCGTTTTTTGGATTGAAAATCGTAGAAAACGCTTGGTGGTCGCCAAAGGTTTTTTGGATCCAATGTCAATGAAAACACCTAGTAGCTACTAGGTGTTTTCCAAATAATAAATAAATAAAAACACATGGCAGGCGCCAAACATTCACTAGATCTGAAATCCATGAAAATGCCTAATGGTCACCAAGTGTTTTTTGGATCAAAAATCATAGCTGCTAGATGTTTCTTGGATCAAAAATGCTAGAAAATGCCTAGCGGCTACCATGCAATTTCTGGATTGAAAATCATAGAAAATGTTTGGTAGTGATTAAGCAATTTTTGGATAGGAAATGCTAAAAAACTCTTGGTAGCCATTAGGCATTTTCTAGATTGAAAATGCTAGAAAATGCTTAGCGGCCGTTAAACATTTTCTAGATTGAAAAATGTTAGAAAATGCCTTGAAGCCACTAAGTGGTTTCTAGATCAAAAAACATAAAAAACGTCTAATAACCGCTAGGTGTTTTCTAGGTTGGAAATTGTAGCAAATGTTTGGTTGTCGCTAAACACTTTTTGGATCAAAGAAAAACAAAAATCCTAGAGAATGGTTAGTAGCTGCTAATAGTTTTTTTGATACCCGATTGAGGATAAACATAAAAAATGCCTAGAAACCACCAGGCGATTCTTGCAATTCCTTTAAATTGGAAACCTAAAAATTCCTAGCGGCCGTCATGCGTTCTCTCCGACTCTATAGAAATGGCTTTTTCTATATGGCCCTTATGCAATGATCTAGAAAATGTTTTCTAGGCCAAAGTAATTATGTGAAATCCAGTGTATTTTAATATATTATTTTAGAACTTTCTTTGTAATTTGTTGGGTGAAATATGGTTTTTTTTAATGTAACATTTTCAAAAAATAATAATAATTAGTGGACATTCAATTGAATTAAATATAAACAAAAATCCTTCCTAGTGGGATGGGTGGTTCATTGAAAGGTTTGTCATTTTTTTTTCAATTTTTCATTTTGATGTAGTAATAATCATCTAAAAATTTTGTGAACGTTGGGTGTTTAGTAGGTAAATTATATTTAGGAATGGTGAAAACATGACCACAAATATGCATGTTGGTGACATAATTTCTCTTTGGGATTTGAGCAATGATTGAAGGGTTCGAATCAAAGTAGGGTAGTGTAAGGATCCATCGCTGGTTCTAATCTATGGTGCTTGTGGAGTGGAAAATTGTATAGTTGTCACCATCATATCCGTGATTGAGGCATTTGAGCAACAAAGATTCTTTTGCCCAACTCTAATTACACAATATTATGGATCCTCAGTGGGAAATGATTGCTCTTGGCTTGTATTTCCATGTTGGAGGAGAAACTTGTATTTCTATTGGAAGAAGGCATTCAAGAAGGGGGTTTTAGCAATTTGCAAAAAAGAAGAGTAGAGATCACATTTTCTCCTCATCCTTACGATCTAAAGGATTTGATGTTGATGAGGAAATTAACAATACGATACCCTCTTCAAGAAAAATTCGATGGATACATGTGTAAAATTTTTAATGATTCTAGTAGTGATGGCACTATGAGAAGAGGTTTTTTTTTCTATGACTGAAAAGTGGAATGAGGAAGGAAATGGCAAAAAAGAATAAGAATAAACTAATAATGAAAACAAAGGAAGGAACTCTCACATCACGTTAAAAGGTAGGTGTGTTTGGCAAGGTGTGGAATGTGAGCTTGTGGATGATGTTGGGTTCATTGTTGCAAGTGGTTGTGTAATAGCTTGTGACCTAAGGGAGGTAGTTCCTGATAATCAACTTGGTGAAGATCATGTCAGAGCGAGTATTTTGTATTGCCCGAATAATATTTCAGTGGTTATGACAATTTAAAAGTGGTTGTTGGCACAAACCATTGTGGATGGGTATTCCCTAAGATAATTTTTTGTATCTTATGATGAAACCAAAATTCAAATTGTTGATGAAGAAGGAAAAATTGTTGTAAGGAAGAAACAATATATTTTTCAAAAGAAGAAGCAAGGTGTTGGACATTCTAATCAATTAATGTCAAGGATTGATCAACTGTTATCCCAAGAATTTTTTTGGAACGTGAGTTCCACATTATGTTGTGCACAAAATTGTTGTCAACATTTTCCTAGCAAGAAAACAAAGTTGTTGAAAGAAAATTTTTGGGGCCTATCCTTTGAAAAGTGCAAAACGTATGGCATGGATATTCCAAAAAGGTTGCATGTGAAAGCAAACATGAAGTAATGAAAGTTTATCATGATTCAAGAAATAGACATCTATGAAATGACACGTTATAAGATCGTTGGATTGTCCAAATTGACATACATGTTATACAAAGCAGATTCCAAACGAGGATGTAGATTTTTACCTCATGGAAACAAAGGCTCACATAAACTCCAAACTCCAACAAAGTAGGCAAAATCAAATGTTCAATTGCTAATTAACTTGAATGCTAACATAATGCCACATCAATTGAAAGGAATAAAAAATGGTAAACATGATGTTTGATGGCTCTCACCTGATACGTGGAGGAGCCTTTGAAAGCGAAGTGATCAACTAAATGATAATGTATAGAAATTAGAGGAACATGCGAATATGATTATTTCTTTGAGTTTAGTTCTCAATGTTTAAATTGTGATGTGTTTTGTAATTTGATCATTTTTTCGAATTACATTTTCACAGATCAACAAGGAGTTAAACATTGGAAGTATTTCGCAGTCTACGATGAGTGAGTTGAAGAAGAAACACCATTTCAATGTTGATGTAAAAAATAGAGACTCTATTTTTGCAAAATGTACTATGTGCGAATCACTAAAGGATTTAATATCAAAATTGGAAAATAATAATAATGATGTGAAAGAATATGAACTAAAGTTGAAAAAACACCTCTTACATCAAGAGTCATACAAAAGCTTGTACCATACTTGGAGGTTCGAGTTTATGCAATCCAAAGATGAATTCCTCTTATTTATCCATAACAAAATGGATCATACAAAAATTACATTCTAAAGGTTATAGGTGGTGAACAAAATAATTTGTGGGCTTGGACAATTGCCCATTACATTGATGGGTATGATAGCCCATGGTCATGACAATGAGATATGCATAATATTCCAATAAGTTGTGGCCTAATGATCCCAATTTTACAATTGTGTCATTGTTGTGGGTTCTTTGGAAAAAGCTCCAACTTGTGAGTCCAAAATGTTGTTTGAACACCTTCCCCAAAACGCACTTTTTGCACATCTTTTGCAAGGAAAATCTTGCTATATAATTGAATTAAAGACACTAAGTGAAAGTGTGGGGCCCAAATCGTTACCAAAAAAATTTCTTACTTCAAATGGATAACTATATGAAGGAGAATAAAAATAGGTATTTGTTAGTTTCTTTCGTTGTTGACGAGGAGGAGGTTAAGCTAGGATTCCTTGTGGTTGGCCATACACATGAAGATATTGATGGATGTTTTGGATATTTGTCCAAAATGTTGAAAGAATAGAACAATTATATTTTAACATATTTGATGAAGGCTTTCATGGTCTCGCAAGAAAGACCTTTCATTTTGCAATTGATTCAAGAAATTCCAATTTTAAAACCTAGGTCCTTGGTTGTTTAAAGGATGGTAAGGAAACTTTGGTAGGGCATATTGATATGCATATTTTTAGATTTTTTGTGGATTTGTCTAGCTAGCTAGTGATGTAGTACAAAGTTTCACCAATCGATAACATTTGGAGTCCCACAAAGGGGTCTCAATCCAATTATGGAAAGTTAATGCGGATGGATCTCCAAAGTTGCCTATTGAGGTTCCTAACCCTGTTCCATATTGCCCAATTTGGGGCCAAAATGCAATGAGGTCAATGGAAAAAGATAAATTTATCAATGCTGGATTGTCTAAACATGTGGAATTCTGGAAACAAGGCATTGAACAAAGTGCAACTTCTGTGATAAAGATGAGTCCATATGTGGATTATTGGGAGGATATTTTATTACATTTGTCAAAACCTTTACCTATTCAAGGGTGCACTCTTTTGGATGGGTTTTAGCCTTATAGCAATTGGAAGCTGAATTATGCAAGAGCTAAATTGCCATCCACAACATCGGTTGTTGATTTGGAAAATCCGGTCATTTGTCCTTATTGTGGGCCCAAGAACTTGAAGCCAATTCCCACATACACCCCATTTAGAAATATCAACAATGGAGATTTTGTTCTCATGAAGCCTTGTGATCCTTTCCTTATCCTTGTTTGGTTGGGAAAAACACATAGTGATGTTGTCAAGGATGATCCAAATGAATTTTCAAAATGGTGGGTCCTAGTGAAGAAAGAGTCAAATTTAGATGAACAACATTTGTATAAAGATTGTTGGAATGACAAGTGGAAATGTGATTTGGCAAATCTAGAATAGTGGCTCGAGATTGTAGCTATTATTTTCTTTTTTTCTTCATGGAAAAATATGACAAAAAAAATCAAATTACTATTCTTGATAATTGTTCTTCTCAAACAAAAGTGAATCTCGAGTCTGTTAATGCATCCAATAATTTGTAAAGTATATTTGTGTTATTTGATGAATTTAGTTATAATATATCAAATTACTCATAAATGTTTTTTAGTATCCATAATTAGTAACAATCTATTGATTAATTCATTGCTAGCATTGGTGTATTTTAATGTGTGAAGTTTTTTATGATTGTGTTTTTAGGTGAAGTTAAAAACTAAACCTCTAATTCTTTGCTTTTCAAACTAATAATCTATTTTTGGTGCACCTGGTGGACACAAGGACAAATGATACATAAAATTTTAATTTACTAAAAATTGTTTCATTATGAGCACCATTTTTGGATTCGTAAATAGACATGGTAGATAGGCATGGATTCATGGATAGGCACAGTTGCCTTTTTTTGAAACTTAATGGATTGAGTTTATCTTTGTGATTATTGGTTATATTATCGATACATTTTTATTATTTTTATTTGATGTATCATTTAATAGTGAAATAATAGATTGTTATGTTTGATGAGGTGTAATTTTGTTCATCATAAATAATTTTAAGTACAATGTTCTCCATAGTCATGATCAATGATCTTTGTTGTTGCACTTGAACCCTAATCCCTAGTGGCCATTAGGCATTTGTTTTCTCGTTTCATGACATTGATTCCGAATTTATTATGGGTTTTTATATTTTTGGGTTCTTTTGTGTTGGATTTGGCATATTTTAAAACAATGTTTTGATCATCAAAAACAATGTGTGGCATTAATGTGGTATTAAGGAATTTGATTATTACAAAAATTTATGTGTGTATATTTTTAGATACTAATTATTGATTTTTTTTAGGGACCTTAACCCTAATTCCTCGTGGCCACCAAGTATCTACTTTTCTCTTTCATGGTATGAGTAACAACTTTGGATCCACAGACATTATTGCGATTGATGAATTGGCACATATTGTGCCTATTTTTTAAATTTAATAATAAAATTAAATTGTTTATTATGAATAGGAGTATAATTTGACTTCCAACATTGATAATGAATAACCTATAATTTTCCCTTTGTGGGCATTAAACAAAATACTTTTTTCATCATATGAATATATTCATTTTGAAACTAATATATTATATTTATTATTCATTTTGTGCCCCTTAATGTATTAAAAACAATGATTGAAAATGTTGTAGAAAAAAATGTTATAAATTCTTTTGAGATTCAATGTATACATGGATGCAAGATTGTTGTTTTCATTTGAATGTAAAGTTACAATTTTTAAATTTGCTAACCATTAGGTGGAGTTCATACCATTAACAATTCAGTCCTAAATTAATTAAATGTGTTACATGTGTCATACATTGATTAGTTGCATTGTAGTTGTAAGGATAGTTACATATAAAGTGCAACTACATTTGAATTAGTATGTATGGATGAACATGTGTATTGACACCATATATACATGTTGCATATGTAATGTGTCATGCACCTAAATGTCATGTGCGACTTGTCTTAACCAACTACCTAAATTTGTAGTTGCATGTAACTAAATTTTTTTTGCAAACAAGAATTGTAAAAACCAAGATTTTTAATAAACTAAATGCAACATGTTGCAACACTATTTTAGGTCAAATGAAAAAATAAAATGAACCCACAATTCGAAGCATTTGACAAGCCAAAGAAAAATACATGTGAAAATTGTGTCTCATGTTTTGCCCACCATAATAAAATGATCTTCAATTTTAAACAGTCTCCCATTTAATTATCAATATAATTATAACTCCCTTTTTCAAGGTTGACATGATGGCATCATCGTAGAAACCATTTACCCAAATAATGTACCATCATCTTCATTGTTTCTTGGCTCCATTAATGTTCTCACAAAATTCAAATGAAATTATACTTGCAATAAAAACAAATACACCAATTTATTATCATATTCTACAACAATTTTGACTTGCCACATAATTATCCACAATGTTGTGCATAATTTTCATGTTCTTGAATTATGAAACAAGCGTGATAGCTAACATGTTGTGGGTTTTGCCATAAATGTAAGGCCCACTTTAGATGGGGTCCAAGGTCTAAATTCCTAGGAACCAAGTTGGATTCATTTGAAGCAAATTGAATCCTTGAGTTGGACCTTGCCTTGGACCCTAGCTTGAATCTTTGTTTTTCAAATTTTGAACTCTTTGTTTTAGCTTCTTTTTTTTGGTACGAACCAAGTGATTTTCCTTCCAAAATAGTGCCATGTTGATTTAGCATGGATTTGCCATTTTTTGGTCTTGGACCCTCATCTAAAAGGCCATGGGTCCAATGTATGGCTTTCATCCAATAGGATTGCTCTATTTCATTGGACCCTAGACCTTGGACCCTCATCCAAAGTGGCCTTAAGAGTTTGAAAATGCCAGGAAAGGGGCCAATACATTGCAACCTTGTGCCATCACAATTGTTCATAATTTGAACTTTGCAAGTGGACTTATTCTAGTGGACTTATTCTAACAGTCGCCTCACCCATTCCTTTTATTTAAGCCTCAGCCAATATTTCTCACATAAAAAAATGGCTTACATATTGTTTCCTAATCCCTAATCATAAATTTGAAAATTAGGAATTAAGAGGTAGGAGATTACTTAAATAAAATCACTGGATTCATTCATTCCTTCTAGGGAATCAAGAAAAAAAATATTGTGCAATGTCTTTTGTATGCACTGGATCTTATGAATATATATATTGACTCATAACCAATTAGTTATCTTGAACCAACATAAACTTGACTATATTTCATCCAAAAAATAGTGTAATGCACCAATGAACACTATTTCTTTTAGTTTGTTTATATCCAAAGTGGCAGTCATCCGTAAGAAGATTTAGCCAAATCTGGCTATAAACCGGAAATAAAGTACAAATCTTTAGTCATCCTTCTATAGTTTTGGCTACTCATTGAAATCCAAATATCCTAATATGTTGATTTTTTATTTTATTTTTCTCATTTCTGGCAACTGAAGACATCTGAAATCTTTTTTTTTTAAAAAAATTTCATTGTTAATTTAGCTTTTTGGCGAAATTGGCTGGTTGTGGGATGCTCTAATCTATCTATGAAGGAAGGTAGTTTGTTTTGTTGTAGTTATGAGATCCAACGAACCAGGATACTTCAAATTGTGCTTTTGGTTTCTTTGGAAAGCTCTCAACAAGGAGGGGTGCATAGGCTTGGTTCCATGGCGTTTGGACTTGCGTTGCAAAAGTTCTTGAATATTGAATGATTTCTTCACTAAAAATTAAGTTAAATCATAGCCAAAAATTTCAGCGGAATTGGACTGTGTCTTTGGTGTTCTTGGAAAGATCTTGATAAGTAGGACTTAATGGAATTTATTTGGTAAGATTTGGATTTAGAATGTGGGAGATATTGATTTTTAAGTGATTTCTGACGCTGAAAATTCAAATAAAATTAAAAAAAACAGGTTTTGAAAAGAAAAATGGGTTGAGGATGTGGTAACATTTGAACGTCTATCATTCAATTCAATGTTGATAGGTTGAGTTCATGTTATTTTGTAATGCGTTCACATTTACAAGTCTAATGTTCAATTCAAGTAAATGCTTTCCTTTCATATTAGTGTGAACCTGGTGCATAATGCACCCGTCGAGCTCCCCCCCGACACTGTGAAGTCCCCCAAAAGTGAATCATGGCTAAAAAGCACTGGATTGTCAGAAAACTTTGCTTCAATTGCAAAAATTTGGTTGAGCACACCCGGAAATCACTCAGGGTTTGGAAATGTGCGTGTCTTTTCTTCGATCTGGTACGCACTTTGGATGGCTTTAGTTTCAAGAAATTTAATTCGTCTTGCTCTCATTTGTGTCCTTCCCTTTGGTTGTGGAGGATGAAACACTTCATGCTCTTTGAATTCTTTCTTTGAAATTCCAATCTTTTGCTGTTGCAAAGAAAGTCTCTTGTTGCTGTAAATAAAATTTCTTGCTGCTGCAAACAAATTCTTTTGCAGCTGCAAACAAAGCCTCTTCTTGCTGCAAAGAATTGTCTGGGTGTTGCAAAGAATTCTCTTGTTGCTGAAAAGAAATCTCAGAAACTTCTTGCTTTCTCGCTCCTTCTCTGATCCCCCGCCATCGCTAGCAAAACGTTGCAAAACGCTCTGCTTAAATCATGCAGGTGTGAAATTTAAAATCATTTCTTCTTACTCTGATTTTGAAGGACCTTGTACACCCATCTTGACTCGATCGAAGTTTGAGTTCACTGCTCAAAGAAAATGGTCTGCAGGATTCCTGAGCTTTGGACACGGGAAGCCTGAAGCTGCAAAATGCTGCAACCAAAAGAAGAAGATTTGATTCATAAAAAGATGGGATATCAGTAAACCTTCCAAATTAACGCCATATTTTGTGTCCACCCTACACTATAACGAGTTCACACTTGGGCCAATGGCACAGGCCACACTAGTCCTATCTAAAATAGCAAAGTGATGAAGACACTATTTTTGTCTGTGACATGGGTTAGGTCTCTCTACCGTTGTTGGTGCATGATGGAGTTCACTTTGTTCCTTGGCCTTGCCTACCAGAGCAAGGATATTGTGTTTAAATTCATTATAGAGTATAGTAGCTTAAGGGATTTTGGCCCCTAGATAGTAGATCTATTTTTATATGAGGATTTTTGAAAGATGATATTTTGGCTTGTGTTGAAACTTGAGATTAGTTATAGAGTTATAATAATATCTTGAAGGATTTTGGTTTCTTTTAGAGGATTTTTTTGAGTATTATATTTTTGCATGATGAAATATTTGAATTTTCATAACTCTTCTTTTGCCTTAAGATATTTTTTAGTGTAAATGGCAAGGCCACAGTTTGGCACACCCCTTGTTACTTTGCTTTCTCGTTATATTCTCCTGTCTGCTACTGGACTGCGCACGAGCCAAAGCAAATGCTAGGAGTTTGCTGAGGAATGGAGTCATCCGTGCAGGAAGTGCAGCAGTTTCATTTGTGTGCAGGAGGGAGCAACAGCAGCAGCGCCCTTTCTTCTCTACAGCACAACAGTGGGAGGAGGAGTACTAGTAGCAGCAGCAGCATATGGAGGAGGGATGACGACGACCAGGAGGCTACTAGTTTTGTGTGTGCCGCCTTGGTAGCGTACCTCATAACTTTTGTAGTCCATTGCTTTTCTTCCAAGAGCGCAACGGTTAGACACGAAGAGGGCGCCCAGAGATCAGGGCTACTGAAAGCTTTCTTTGCTGGGTGCTTGCAGAATCCATGGTGATGTGGAACTGGGAGAACGGATTTTTCAACTAGTTCTTAAAGCAGACCCTGGAAATGCTGCAGGCTATGTGATGCTATCAAACATCTATGCTGCTGCTGGCAAGTGGGACCTCAGTGAAGATGTTCAATATCAGAGGTTCAATATGGAGTGTGAAAAACAGCCTTGTCACATATGGATTGACATGAGTAAAGCGGTGCATATGTTTGTGGTCAATTATCATGACCATCCTCAAGGACTGAAATTCAGGCAGGGTTGAAGAGATTTTTGATGAATGATGCCAGCCATGTGCCAGACGAGGAATTTGTCCAGATGAAGAACAGTTGTTTCAATTGTATGACAAGCAAGAAACTGTCCATTTCATTTTTGGCTCATCAGCATGCCTCCTGGAACCACACTTTGCCTCATCAAGAAGCTACATGTTTGTGGTGACTGCCATACTTCCACCTACTTCACTACAGAAGTAGATGGGAGAGCAATCACAGTATGAGATGCCTGTTCCTTTCATCACTTTGAGGATGGAGTTTTTCCTCACGGAGAAGCTGGTAGGGTTGTTGTGGTAGTTGGTCACTACCATACATATTGATGTTGAAGGTCAATATGTGTGACTGTCTATTAAAAACCACTCTTCAGTTTTCTAGGGTCGAATTTCCTCTTCACTGAAGCATTGTCAGATCTCAAATTGCTTGAAACTTAAATATTTCTTCATCTCTCTGCTGTTTTTTGTTCTGTCAGAGATTAGGGATGATGTCAGTGGTCTGTCTTCTCCATGGATTGTGTTCACTTGCTTGTTCCATGTCCAATTCTTTGAACCAATGCTCTGCCAACCTTAAGGATTCAGGATAGGGAAAATGAAAAGATCCTGTGTTTGTCAAGTATGAATACATGACAAAGAAATACTAGCTGAAGCATCTGAGTATTGTTTTGAAATACATAAAAGGCAAGGCATTTGGACTCACAAATAAGTTAAATTATCCAGTCTTCTAGCATTTAATTTTGGAAATTCTATGGACATTTATGAAGGGATGGTTTCTAGATGCAAGCAAGAGAGTAGTTGAGGTTCAGGTCATTCATCCACACCTTCTTTAGCTGCTTGAGTTGGTAATCCCTTGATTCTCTTGGGTGCAATTGAGATTTTCAATTTTATTTTTTTGCAGGAATTGGGAAACATAAAAGGCCTTCAGATTTTTGGACCAGGATTTCAGGGACCTTAGGATTTAAGGGCAGGATCTAGGGCATTAATAAGCCATTAGATTTATATCACAGGATTTTAGGGCACTTTATGATTGTGATTATGTTACAATAGGCACTTTCTGCAGCAAACCCTCTGCCTAAACCTGCACTTGTTATGAACTGAAAATGATACATAAAGCACTTTCCTCTGTCTCTACTATATGTGCACCCCAGACAACCCAGACAGGATCAGATGGTAATCATGGAAAACTATTTTTCAACTCCAAGAAAATATCCAAGAAAGAGCTAGGCCATCTCATATCTGCTTGGCAAAAACTTGGGTATCCTCTAAAATGCAACTAGAAAATCAAACGCAAGAAGACTTACACCTTTTCTGAAAATCAATGGACACCGCCCACAATTGGGTTCTAAATCACAGTGCCTGCCTTGATGATGATGTTCTTGCAAATAATGCTAACACCAGTTCTGATGTAGAATCCTTCCTCTGGTTTTGCTGCCTCTTGCATGTTCTGGTGTAAC
>Ga0209611_10010650_pt1 | contig 13466 bp, 14 predicted proteins | sample S1TSphgellanicum_3_FD_187693 | JGI IMG/M metagenome (GOLD analysis project Ga0209611, IMG submission 187693) | Host-associated microbial communities from peat moss isolated from Minnesota, USA - S1T2_Fc - Sphagnum magellanicum MG (SPAdes) (version 2) | ecosystem: Host-associated > Plants > Peat... | reverse complement strand
CGTCTCGAGCACGCGGCTCACCTCGTGACTCACCGTCGCGCAATCATCGACGGTCACGTGCCGCCCGGCTTCCCGCGGCAGATCGATGAAGATGCGCACGATTCCCCCGCGCCCCTGTTGGGCGAACTCGATGTCGACCAATTCGAAGCTCAAGGCTTCGACCGGCGGCTCCAAGAGGCGCAGCAAGGCGTCGCGCATCGTCGTCGGATCCTTCGCAAATCCCAACCGTCGAAAACTGAAAAGGGGCCCATCGGCCCCCCCTATGCAAACGAAAAAGCCCCATCCGGGGCTCTCGTGAACTCAAACGCGTGCGAACGTCCGAACCGCCGTTCACCACAGGTGCCGAACCGGCGCGGCACCCACCGCGGGCCGCGATTATAGGCAAACCGGCTTTCAGGGTAAACCCTGTCCGCAAAAATGCTTCCTGAGTCCTCGAGCCTCGAGCCCCCAGCCTAGAGGCCCAAGCCTCGAGCCTAGAGCCCGGAAGCGATCCGCCCATACGACCGGGGCCACTAGACGTGGCCCCGGACTCTCGCATCAGCGAGGCATTGCAAGTCGCGCTTGCGCGGTCGGACGACCCGCCGCGTCAGCGCAGCGGCTTACCAGCGCTTCGGACCGCGCGAACCGCCACCGCCGCCGCCACCACCGCCACCACCGGTGCGCTCCTGCGCCTCGTTGACCTTCAGTGCACGCCCGTCGACATCGTGGCCATTCAAGGCCTGCATGGCGCGCGCCGCATCCGCGCTCGCCATCTCCACGAAGCCGAAGCCACGGGGACGACCGGTGTCACGATCATTGATCAACGCCACCGATTGTACCGCGCCATGCTTTTCGAACAGCGCACGCACCGCGGACTCGTCCATTGAGAACGGGAGATTACCAACATACATTTTCGTCATGTGAAGAATACCTACTACGAAAGAAACTATCGGCCGGTCACGCGTGCCCACTCAACGAAGCGTGCGGTTGTGCCTGCCACCTGGATCGAAGAAACCTGCTTTGTGGGTTGTGGCCAGAGTGACGCCGGAGCGGCGCGGTGACCAGAAACAGACCAAGTAGAACTTCACGAACCGGGCCGTATGTTACAGTAATTCCGTCAATAATACGACCTCGACTGCCAACAGCTCGCCACCACGGGCTGCAGCCGATGCTCGCTCAAGAGGTCCGACCCGGTTACTCCACCCACCTGGCGCAGACCTGCTGCGGAGCAATATTCTGCGGCAATGCGCGCCTCGTCGGGACCGTGATTGACCATTAAGAACACGCCGCGTGCACGCAGATTCCGGCGCACGCCGGCAAACAGCCGGTCCGGAGCGAGGCGCCGCGGCTGAAAGAAGGCCTGCAGGCCCGCGGCGTACCAGACATTGGCGCAGCCGACGTCGCAGAGCGTGCCGCCCGCGGTCCGATTGAGTCCCGCGGCCGCCCAGGACCGGTCGAGCACGTCGAGGTATTCATAGTTGCCGAGGCTCGTTGCCGCGCAGAGCTCGAGCTCCAATCTTACCTGGTAACGATTGCGCAACGCGGCTATTCTCTCGGCCTCGGCGGGTCGCCTCGCCGGCAGCTCGAGAGCCGGGGATTCGTGAAAATGCACCGCGCGACCAGCGCACTCGCCCGGAGCAGCCCAACCAGAAGCGATGCCTCAATGACCGTACGCGTTGAGTCCAGGAGTACATGCTCGAAATGCTATGCGCTCGCCGTCATGGCGTCGACCGCGCGCGCAACCCGCGAATGAATTCGGCGCTGCTCGCGCCGAAGTACTGGGCGACCTGGATCGGCCTTTCGCTGCTGCGCGCGATCGAATGGCTGCCGTTTCCCGCGCAGCTGCGCGTGGGCTCGGCGATCGGCGCATTGATTCGCCGCCTGCCGCTCGCCTGGGTGCGCATCGCCCGACGCAACATCGAACTGTGCCTGCCGCACCTGTCGGCGCTCGAGCGCGAATGCCTGCTCGATCGGCATTGCGCGAGCCTCGGCATGGCACTCTGCGAGACCGCCAACAGCTGGTGGGGTTTGGCGAGCCGCGTGCATGGGCTCGCCGAGATCGTCGGCCTCGAGCACTTGCGGGCCGCCCTCGCCAGGGGTCGCGGCGCCATCATGATCGGCGGCCATTTCACCACGATCGAAATCGCTACCCGGATCCTCTCCACCGTGGTGCCGCTCAACGCGGTCTACCGTCCGACCAAGAATGCGCTGTTGACTCACGTGATGCACGATCGGTTCAGCAAACTCGGCAACCCGATATCGTACGACGACATCCGCTCGATGATCCGCGCCCTCAAGCGCAACGAGGTGGTCTGGTATGCACCCGATCAGAGCTATCGGAACAAGGGGGCCGCCATGGTCGATTTCTTCGGCATTCCCGCGGCCACGACCACCGCGACTTCGCGGCTCGCGCGCATCTCGGGCGCGGCCGTGCTGACCTATTTTCCCGAACGCCTGCCGGGCAGCGCCGGGTATCGGGTCACCATCGGCGCGCCGCTCGAGGACTTTCCGAGCGACGATCCGGCCCGCGATTCCGAACGCTTCAACCGGCTGCTCGAAGCGCACGTGCGCTGCGTCCCCGAGCAGTATCTGTGGATGCACCGGCGATTCAAGGGTTTGACCAGGGATTATCCCGACTATTACGGGCGCGATTCACGCAACCGGGCCGGGCTGCCGGCCGGCGGCGGCCCCGGTCGAGCCTAGTCGAGCCTTGCCGGCCGCAGCGGCGATATAGTATACTCCCCTATACTATATTGGGGTGTCGCTGCGGCATCGCGCCGCCGCGAATTCAACCACCGTCTTGGAGGGAGCGCAGCCTTGCAGCGAGCATCGAAGTCGATTCGTCGTCTCGAGCTGCACTCCGGTCCGGGTCTCTTGATGCTATTGGTCGGCTGTTGCAGCAGCGTGACGGCGCGCGCCGACGCCCCGGACACCGCGCCGGCGGGATCGGAATTTTTCGCGCTCCACGGACAATTCACCTACGTGGAACAGGAGGACGACGCCTTCCATGCCCCCTATGCCGGCCCGAACAGCCTAACGCCCGATCAGGGCAGGGAGACCACCGATCTCACACTGTATGTCGGTCTGCGGCCCTGGCCGCATGCGCAATTCTGGGTGAGCCCCGAGATCGATCAGGGTTTCGGTTTCGACGACACGCTCGGCCTCGCCGGCTTCTCGAGCGCCGAGGCCTACAAGGTGGGCAAGAATCAGCCGTATCTGCGGCTGCCGCGCGCGTATCTGCGCCAAACCGTGGATCTCGGCGGAGATCGCGAGGCGATCGCAGCGGACCAGATGCAGCTGTCCGATACACACAGCGCCAACTATCTGGCCTTCACGGTCGGCAAGTTCGGGGTCCCCGACGTGTTCGACACCAATCAATACGCGCATGATCCGCGCAACGACTTTCTGAACTGGACGGCGGTCGATGCGGGCAGCTTCGATTACGCGGCCGATGCCTGGGGCTTCACGGTCGGCGCCGCGGCCGAATGGTACGCGGGCAGCTGGACGGTGCGGGCCGGATTGTTCGATCTGTCCAACATTCCGAACAGCGAGCACCTCGATCCGGGCGCCCACGAGTTTGAAATGGACGCGGAACTCGAGAAGCGCTACGAGCTGTTCGGGCGCGACGCCCGCGTGCTCGTGACCGTCTTCGACAATCGCGGCCGCATGGCGCTGTTCGAGGACGCAATCGCGCTCGCTCGGGAACGCGGCGGCGTGCCCGACCTGGCCCTCGTGCGAGGCTATCGCAGCCGGCTCGGCATCAGCCTGGATCTCGAACAGCCGCTCAGCGACGATCTCGGCGTGTTCGCGCGCCTCGGCAGGGCCGCCGGCAATGTCGAGGCCTACGAGTTTACCGACGTCGATCGCAGCCTCTCGGGCGGCGTGTCGATCAAGGGCGGCGGATGGCATCGCCCCCAGGATACGCTCGGCAGCGCCGCGATCATGAACGCCATTTCGGGCGAGCGCGAGGCATACTTGAATGCGGGCGGTCTCGGCATCTTGGTCGGCGACGGCCGGCTGCCGCACCCGGGTCCGGAATTGATCTCCGAGACCTACTATCGGCTCGCCCTGCTCTCCCGGCTGCAGTTGTCGCTCGACTATCAGTGGATCAAGAACCCTGCGTACAACCGCGACCGCGGTCCGGTGTCGATCGTTGCGTTGCGGGTCCACGCCCAATTCGATTAGCCTGCCAGACAGTCCAAGCGCTCCGAGCCCTTCGAATGCTGATCCATTGCCTGTACCTGCTTGCCTGGGCGGCGCTCATCTACTTGTCCTGCGAATATTTCGTGAACGGCATCGAATGGGTCGGTCTGCGCTGGGGCGTCACCGAAAGCGCCGTAGGATCGGTGCTGGCCGCGTTCGGCACGGCGCTACCGGAGAGCGTCGTGACCTTCGTCGCGGTCGTGCTCGGGCGTACCCCGGCCGCCCGCGAGATCGGCATCGGCGCCGCGATCGGCGGACCGCTCGTGCTGTCGACGATCGCCTACTCCGTGGTCGGCGTTTGCGTGCTCGCATTCGGACGCCGCGCGCACGCGGCGCTGCTGCGGCCCGCGGACCTCGATCGGCTCGGCGGCGATCAGGCCTGGTTCCTCGTGATCTTCGCTGCCAAGGTCACGCTCGGCTTCCTCGCCTTCGCCTGGAAACCCTGGCTGGGCGCGCTGTTCCTGCTCGCCTACGGCCTCTATACCTGGCGCGAAGTCACGCGCCCGGCGGGCGACGCGCAGCTCGAGATCGACATCGAACCGCTGAAGATCCGGGCGCATGACCCCTCCCCGGGGCTGGGATGGGCGCTGCTGCAAACCGTTGCCGCCTTGCTCGTGATCTATGTCGCCTCGCAGCTGTTCGTACGCGAGCTGCAGGCGCTGCAGCCCGCGCTCGGATTGTCGGCACAGCTGACGGCGCTGTTGCTGTCGCCGATCGCGACGGAACTGCCCGAGACTTTGAATGCCGTGATCTGGCTGCGCCAGGGCAAGACTCGGCTCGCGCTCGGCAACATCAGCGGCGCGATGTTGATTCAGGCCACGATCCCGAGCGCGCTCGGCATCATCTTCACGCCGTGGATATTCGACCGCCCGCTCGCGATCGCCGCCTGCCTGACGTTCGCGTCGATCGCACTGATGTGGCTGCTGCTCAAACTCAAGCGCTTGAACGCCCTGGCGCTCGCGGCATTTGGGCTGCTGTACGGCGTGTTCGCCGTGCTGATCGCGTGGTAGAAATCGCGCCGGCCACAGCGCCCCCGTGCCGGCGGCGGCGCGGGTAGGCCCTGCTAGATAGTCACCTGCAGCTTTATGCGGCGCCGGCTCTTGAGCACCCAGCCGTAGGCGAGGCCGAACGCGAACCAGGCGACACCGAGCTTGACCGCGAGCGCGCTCATGCCCGTGAACACCGCGAGGACCACGCCGATCCCGCAGCACGGGATCAGCCAGTGCCGCAGCGTGTCGCCCGATCTCTGGCGCAGGCCGAAGTGCGCGATCACGGAGGCATGCAGGAGCAGAAATCCTGACAGCGCCCCGAAGTTGACGACGGAGGCAAGGTCGTCGAGACGGTTCTGCATGACGAGGGCCACCGCAACGGACACCGCGGCCGTCGCGAGCATGCCCACGTAGGGCGTGCGATGACGCGGATGGATGCGCGCGAGGACGCCGGGCAGCTGACGATCGCGGCCCATCGCAAACACCACGCGCGCGACTCCGACCTGCATCGGCAGTGCGTTGGACAACCCAACCACGGTAGCGAAGGCCCAGGCGAGAACCGCCGCGGCCCAGGGACCGATCGCCCAGCCGGCCAGTTCATATGCGGCCGCGGCCGGATCCTTGATGCTGATCCCGGGCAGCAGATTGCCGAGCACCCAAGTCAGGAGCATGAAGAACGAGGCGGAAATCATGAGCACCGCGATGATCGCGCGTCCCACGACCTTGCGGTCGCCGCCCTGCACCTCCTCGGCGAGTGTCGATACCGCATCGAAGCCCAGGAAGGACATCACGCAGATCGAGGTCGCGCTGAGCAGCTTGCCCGGCTCGAAGGCGGCCGCCGAATACACGGGCCGCAGCGTGAGCGCGCCGTTGCCCTTGCCGTCGGCGAGCGCGAGTACGCCGAGAACGATGAGTCCGAGCAGGATGGCGAACTGCAGCGTGACGGCCGCGAAGTTGGCGCGCGAGGTCACCGTGATGCCGTACCAGTTCACGGCCGTCGTGATCGACACGAGGCCGAGGATCCACACGCTGCGCGGCACGCCGGGCATCAGGGTCTCGAAGGCGACCGCCATGAGCACATAGACGAACGCCGGGATCAGCAGATAGTCGAGCAAGATCATCCAGCCCGCGATGAATCCCGCCAGAGGTCCCAGGGCGAAGCGCGCGAAACCATAGACCGACCCCGCGCTCGGCAGGGTTTCGGTCATCATCGCGTAACTCTTCGCGGTAAAGTACATGCAGACGCCGCCGAGCAGATAGGCGAGCACGATGAGGCCGTTCGATTTGATCCACACGAAGCCGAGCGTGCTCAAGGGCGCGAACGGCGCGATGTAGGCGAGTCCGTAGAGCACCAGATCCCAGTACACCAGGGAGCGTTTGAGCGCCGGCCCCGGATCCGCGGCCATCATCGGACGGAGGACCGCTCCGCCTTCTCGAGGAGGTGCCGCCGGACGCGTGCTGCCTCCATGCGCAGCGGCTGGCTGCGCAGGTGGCCCACTTCCAGCGCCGTGTAGGGCACGAAAGCCGCGGGAACGTCGGCCGCATCGAAACGCCACAGCATCCAATTCAGTACCTCGGCGAGATCCGCGTCGGACAGCGGCGAGGCCGCGACTCCCGGCACGCGGCCGAGATACTCCCTGCCGCCGGGTACGCGCAAAAACCTGCCAACGGTTTGCGCGAGGCCGGGCGCGGTGCCTTCCGAACCGGTCCCGTCGGGTCGATGGCAGCCCTGGCAGTTCAAGGTCCAGTGCTGCCACGCCCGCTGCGCGTTCGAGACTCCCGGCGCCGCCGCGTCCGGCGCCGAGGGGGTCACCGTTGCGAGCGTCGGGTCGCAGAGCACGGCCGCAGCGCACAGCAGCCCCATGAGCCAGAGCAGCAGCGGCCATTGCGGCACGCCGCGCACGCGTGCCTGCCCTGCTGCGCGCCGGCCCTGCGAGTGCACCTCAAGGCTCCGAGACCGCAGGCCGCAATGCGCGCGTGTTCTGAGCCGAGCGGTCCGCGTGATGGGCGCGCAAGTCCACGACCTCCTTGGGCGTGAACGGGGGCGACGCGGCCTTCGCCTTGCCCATGCCGCCGCCCAGGTAATTGAGCACCGCCGCAACCTCCGGCTCGCTCAATACGGACTGCGCCGGCATCACGCCGCGATACGTGACGCCGCCGACCTGCAGCTCACCCATGAGACCGGTGGTCACGACCATGACGAGATAGTCGCGCCCGGCCGGTGTTTTCGAAAATGCAACCACCTGTTCGTGCAGGGACGGAAAGCTGCCCGGAACGCCGGCGCCCTGGGGTCCATGGCAGACCGCGCAGTGATTGGCGAATACCGTGGCGCCCGACGGCGGTACGTCCGCCCGCACCGGCCCGAGGGCGAGCGCCGAGAGCAGGGAGCTGCCGAGTGTCAGGAGTGCGCTGCGCCTTGCCATGCTCACTTATCGTCGGTGGCGACGCCGAGGATCACGGCCGTCGAGCACGTGTAGGACTGGCTCTTGGTGCCGAAGCACCAGGTGATCTCGTTGTTGTTTTGCGGACGCACGACGGGACGATCGCCTTCGTCGCGTTGACACATGCACCGGCCCCATAAGACCCCGCCGCAGCAGTCGTTGTACGAGACGATGTAGTTGCGCCGGTCCGCGGGATTCAGGCAGGTGCCGATCCAGGTGATCGGCGACATTTCCGTGCCGGGCGGACAGGAGTTGACGGTGCCGCCGTAACAGGCGCACAAGGAGCCATCGATCGCACAGTAGCGCCAGTAATCGCACTTGCTGGGGTCGCCGGGATCCTGAGGATTGCCCGTGCTCTGTGCCGGAAACTCGCCCGAGGTCGGGTTCTTGGCCGCACCCGCCTCGGTATCGTCCGCGCGCGCGACGGGCAGCAGCGGGAACGCGGCGGCGCCGACGACGAAACTGCCCAACGCACTGAAGACGCTGCGGCGGGAAGTGCGGCTCGCGAAGCCGCGCAGCATTTTCTCCGCCAGTCGATCCAATGGAGCCACGTTATTCTCCCGACGACGCGCGCTTCTGACCGCGCTGCTCGATGAATTGTTGAATGCTGCTGACGCCGCGTTCCTTGGCGATGAACAAGCTCTCGAGGTGCTCGCGCGTGTTCACGAGGCCGGTCGACGCCAGTCGCCCTTGCTCGTCGATGAGGACCGCATAGGGCAGCTTCGAGACGCCGTAGCTGCGCCCGAGCTGCTCGGACACGACGTAGGGGAATTTCGTCAATCCCCGGTCGCGTACGAAGGCCTCGTGCCTGCCCTCCTCGCCGTCGCTCGCGAGCACGACGTCGAGCCAGCTGCGTTCGGCCATCTGCGCCGAGCGCAGCGAGGGCAGCAGCGACTCGCAAATCGCGCAGTCGGGCGACAGGAACAGCAGGAGCTGGCTGCGGCCGTCGCGTGCGCCGCCGATGTCGACGCGCGCACCGTCGAGTCCCACGAGGGTCATCACCGGCACCGGCGCACCGATCTTCAGGGGCTGCTTGAGCGCCAGCGCGCCGGCCGGCGCGATGCGCTGATGGAGAATGCCCACCTGGCGCGCGAGCACGATGCAGACCAGACCGAGCACGAGCACGGCAGTCCAGAGCAGGAATTGGGACACGATGATGAACGTCACGAAACCTCTCCGCTGCGCAACGGCCCGAGCGCCATGACCTGATCCAAGGCCCCGTACAACACCAACAAGGCCGCCGCGGTCAGGCCGAGCGCCGCACCGTTGGCAGGGCCCTGGCCGCGATCCGCCGTCACACCCTCTCCGAGCCGTGCGGCGATGATCACGGCGGCGAGGGCCACGAGCACCGCGCCGCGGATCAGTTCGAAGCGGCCGAGCCTCCGATGACCGGCGCCGAAACTGCAGCCGCAATCGAGATCCGTCCGCCCGGTGCGCGCCGCACGTGCGAGTACGAGGAAATAGCCGGTCCAGATCACGGCCGCGAGCGAGGCACCCGCTGCACGCGCAGTCGGCACCAGCAACAGCAGCGCGGCGCAGGCCTCGCCGAGCATTGCCGCGCCGACCGCGAGCGAGGCGCCACGGGCGCTCGCCCCTGGCAGCAGGCCGCGCACCGCCTGGCGCGCGCGCCCGGGGTCGAAGGCCTTGTGAGCCGCCGATGCTACCGCCAGCAGGGCGAGAAACCAGGCGAGCTGGTCGGCAATCAGCCGCGTCGCGACGCTGAAGGAGAACCCTGCGCTCATGATCAGCGCACGGGCTCGAGCAGGATACGGGTGCGAAATCCGGGCAGATCGAGGCTGCGGATCAATGCACCCGTCTTCGGATCGTAGACATCCAGCTGCGTCCCGGACTGCACCAGCAGGGAGGGAGCCGGCTCATGCGTGAGCGCAATCGAGGAGCCCGGCCTGACGAGCCGCAGCTTCGCGATGCGAGTTTTGGCGCCGGGATCGAACACCCACACCTCGGTGCCCGGATCCTTGTGCGTGCCCTCGTGCGCGTTCGGCTGCATGAGCACATAGAGCAGCTTCTCCTCGTCGCTCGCGATCAGCTGCCAGCCGCTGGGACGCCAGTTGGCGGCGGCCTCCTCGGGCGACACGAGCGACCAGCCGGGCAGCACGACGGCATCGTCGCCGCGCATGTCGATGGGCTGGATGTGGCCGAGCATGGTCGCGAAATAGCGCACGCCGCCCACGGTCGCCGATGCGGTGAACAGGGGATCGGTGTCGAGGGCATTGAACGCCTTCGACTCGCTGCGGCCGTCGACCTTGCCGTCCGCGCCGAGCTTCACGCTGAGCAGCGTGCCGCTCGCGCACAGCGTGGAGAAGCCGCGCTCGCCGGTCGGATACGTGAGTGAGCAACCGGGTATACCCACTTCGCTCAAGACCTTGCGCTTCGGCAGATCGACGACCGTCACCGAGGATGCCGGCGTGAAATTGAATACCAGGGCGAGCCGCTCGTGATCCGTGAACGTGAACATTCCCTGCATCGCGGTCATCAAGCCGCGTTTTGTCGGCAGGACGATCTCGCCGATGGCATTGAGCGTCGCACTGTCGTAGACCGTGATGAAGTCGGTGCGCGTGCCGCGCACGCCGCGCGACCAGACCGTGTCGGCGGTATAGATCTCCGGACGCTCCGACGCCACCAGGAGGGTCGTGGAGTCGCGGGTCGGCAGCTGACCTTCGACCGCACGCGTGTCGCTGCCGACATCGCGGATCTCGATTCGGTCGCTCGAGTAATTCACGAACGCCCAGCTGGTCGGATACTTTGCGGGCAGCGTGGCGACGTTCGGTACGGTTTCTGCCGCGAGCGGCTGTGGGAAGTCGGCGCCGCGGGAGCCGCCGCTCACGACGATCATGGCGGTCAGGCCGGTCAACATCCGGGTAGAGAATTGGGTCATGGCCTGCAAAAATCTCCTCGAGCAGGGCGATCGCGCGATGCGACGGCGGAGCGGCGCAGTAACTGGCCGCGCGGGGTCCGAAGCTTCATTGACATCCCTCGATTTATGGTCCGCCGCGCATGGCGCCGCGTCCAGCGAGTGTACGTCAAGCGCCGTCCGCTGAAAACAGACGCCGCAAGTCGCCGGATAACCCGTCGGCGTTTGCCCGGCGAGCAACCTTCCGGGCGGGCAGTTGCTGATTTGCTGCGGCTCGCGGTGTGGTCCGGGCGGCAAGTCGAGTATCCTAGAGGCCGCGGACGCGCAAGCGCCGGTCCGCCGCCCGAATCCACGGCACCGACTGCATGGCACCGACTGCATGGCACCGACTGCACTTGACACCGACTGCACTTGACACCATGGCACACAAGATCCCCGCCACACTGATTCCCGGCGACGGAATCGGCCCCGAAATCGTATCGGCCACGACGGCCGCGCTCGACGCGCTCGGAGCGCCGTTCGAGTGGGACCTGCAGATCGCCGGACTCGAAGGCATCGAGACCGCGGGCGATCCGCTGCCGGCGGACACGTTGGCGAGCATCCGCCGCACTCGGCTCGCGTTGAAAGGGCCGCTCGAGACACCCATTGGCGGCGGCTACCGGTCCTCCAACGTGCGCTTGCGCGAAGAATTTCAGCTCTATGCGAACCTGCGGCCGGCGCTCACGATCGTGCCGGGCGGCCGGTTCGACGGCATCGACCTCGTGGTCGTGCGCGAAAACCTCGAAGGCCTGTACATCGGCCACGAGCACTATATTCCGATCGACGGAGACCCGCACGCGGTCGCCATGGCGACCGGCATCAATACGCGCCAGGGCAGCCGGCGATTGCTCGAATTCGCATTCGAGCACGCCCTCGCGACGGGCCGCAAGAAAGTGACGATCGTACACAAGGCCAACATCATGAAGGCCTTGACCGGCATCTTCCTCGAGACCGGGATCGACCTCTACGAGCGCAAGTACAAGGGCAGGTTCGTGCTCGACACCGTGATCATCGATGCCTGCGCGATGAAGCTCGTGCTGAACCCCTGGCAGTTCGACGTGCTCGTGACCACGAACCTATTCGGCGACATCCTCTCCGATCTCGTGGCGGGCCTGGTCGGGGGCCTGGGAATGACGCCGGGCGCCAACATCGGCACCGATGCCGCGATTTTCGAGGCGGTGCACGGTTCGGCTCCCGACATCGCGGGCAAGGGCATCGCGAATCCGACGGCGCTGCTGCTCGCCGCGGCGATGATGCTGGATCATTGCCGCCTGCAAGCCGCGGCGGGGCGCCTGCGGCGGGCGATTTCCGCGACGCTCAACCTCGATCAGGTCAGGACCGGTGATCTTGGCGGCAAGAGTACGACCGCCGAGTTCACGCGAGCCCTCGTGCGGCGCATCGAATCCGATGCGTGAGGCGCCGCTGCGTCGGCAACCCCCCCGGCGCCTTTAGGCTTCTGCGCCGGCCGTGTCGGGATCGAGGCCGACGTCGGCCCGCGCCGCGCACCGCCGGTCGGTCTCGAGATCGAGCGAACGACAGGCGAAAAGATACACGATAGCGGCGACCGGCAGACCCACGAGCATCGCGATATCCGCGCCGCCGAGTGCGGTGGCCACCGGACCTGAATAGATCCCGGTGCTGAAAAAAGGGATCATCGCAACGAAACCGGCCCCATAGGCGAGCAGTCCGCGCCAGTTCCAGCGGCCGTACATGCCGCGCGCATTGAAGATTTCCCGCACCGAGTAATGGCCTTTGCGCACCAGATAAAAGTCGACCAGATTGATCGCGGTCCAAGGCGTGAATAAATACAGCAGCACCGCGAGGAAGTCGCCGAACTTCTCCATGAAATTGTGCGAGGAGCCGAGGGCGATACCGGTCGCCGCGAGCGCGGCAATGAGCAAGGTGAGCAGGCGCTTGGCGAGCGTCGGGCGGATCGGCCGCAGCGAGTCGGCGACGCTGAGCAAGGTGAGCGAGGCGCCGTAGTAGTTGAGCGACGTGATCGTCACGAGCCCGAACAGCGAGCAGATCAGCAGGGGCTGACCCAACCCGGGCAGCGCGGCATCCGCCGCGGCGCGCAGCGCAGTCGCCACGTCGAGGGCCGGATACAGGGAAGCCGCGATCGTGCCGATCAGCATGGTCCAGGCGCCGCCGACGAAGGCGCCGAGGAAGGTCCACCAGAACGAGGCCGCGACACCGACGTCACGGGGCAGATAGCGCGAATAATCCGAGACATAGATCGACCAGGAGATCTGATAGGAGGCCGCCGCGAACAACTGAGCGAGAAACGGCACCCAGCCAAATCCGCCCGGTGCGAGCTGCCCGGCCGGGAAGCGCAGATGCCCGCCCGCGGCCACCGAAAACACCAGCAGTGCGCAGATCAGCACGTAAGCGACCCAGCGCTGGGCGAGGTGGATCAGATCGTAGCCCACGATCGCGAAGAACACCGAGAGCGCCGAAAACACGATCATCGTCGTCGCATCGTCGCCGCCGTACAGCGAGCGTACCGTTTGCGCGGCGAGATTTTGATTGAAGGCATTGAACCCGATGTAGGCGAGCAGCGCCACGCCCCACACCAGCAACGCCCCCACGTAGCCGAATTGCGGCCGCGACTGGATCATCTGCGGCAGGCCGAGCTGCGGTCCCTGGGTGGAATGAAACGCCATGAAGAACGTTCCGAACGCGCAGCCGACCACGACGGCGATCACCATCCAGAACAAGTTGCCGCCGAGCGCCACGCCGACCACGCCGGTCGCGACCGTGGCAAGGTGCGCATCGCCCGAGAACCACACCGGCCACAAATGCCAGACCTTGCCGTGCCGCTCGGCGAGCGGCACGTAGTCGATCGAGCGCCTTTCGATGAGACGTTCCCCGAAGCTCTTTTTCAATGGGCCGACTCGATTGACCTCGCGGCGGTGTCGAAAATAGTATCACCTCGGGGCAAGA
>Ga0209611_10010648_pt1 | contig 13469 bp, 7 predicted proteins | sample S1TSphgellanicum_3_FD_187693 | JGI IMG/M metagenome (GOLD analysis project Ga0209611, IMG submission 187693) | Host-associated microbial communities from peat moss isolated from Minnesota, USA - S1T2_Fc - Sphagnum magellanicum MG (SPAdes) (version 2) | ecosystem: Host-associated > Plants > Peat... | reverse complement strand
TCTCTCATTTTCTTCATGGGAACATTTGTTATTTAAAAGTTCTCTAGAGAGTACCTTACATATGAAATGTTATTAATGTTCCTAACATTGATTAGCTAAAGATTTTCAGCCCAATTGCAATTTACAATTCTGCAATGGAAAATGCCGATCCATGTAGCAAGAAACAAGGCTTCCTATCAGTGGCTTTCCATTAGGGGATGAGAGCATGTTGTGTGTAACTGTGATCAGAGCAGTCTAATAGAAACAGACCATAAGGGGCCCACCCCATAACCATTACTCACAAATTGCCCCTTTCAATTGCCCTACATAACAGAGGCAAAACAGGAACATACTCTTTTCAGGAACCTGATGCAAGCAGAAAAAGGACAAAAACCTTGGCAGGATAAAGCCAGAGTTGCAAGTTGAACACATTTATAACGCATATTCACCTTGTGATGTGTCATACACATGCCTTTTGAGTGGGTTTTTTTTTAATGTAAGATTCTGATGAAAACATGTCACACGCCACAAAAGCATAGCAAGAATGTTGGAGGAAAAAAAAGATGCAACAAAATGCTCGAATGAATGTTTGTGTGATTTCCCCCAATGGCTGAACTTGGGGGAGAAAACATTCTAGGAAAGGGGTGGTGGCCCCTAGGGGCCACCACAGTATGCACAGTGGGCAAACTCATAGAAGCCAATTCTACTGGCAATATTGTTCAACTTGGGATCAAAGAGAGAGCTTATATTTGTTCTGGGATTGCAACCAGAACCTATTCCTTTGGGGGAGGGGGCCATGTCTAATGTTCCAATAATTTTTTTGTCATGGTTACAGCAATTGCAAGGGATTAGAGTCTTGACCAACCATAGCAGGTACCCCATGGTCACATGAGAAGAGTTATAGTTCCTTCCACATGAAGCTGTATTCATTATATATGTAATTTAAAAATATGTTTCAAGCTCATAAAGGATTTACAATCAATGCTTTTTTTTTTGGAGAAAAATTGTCATTTTTTTGACAATTTGTTGGGGAAATCCTTGTTTTTCTAGTGTAAATTTGACTAATCGTGCTAATTTTTTGGAAAAAATCACCAGATTTACAATATCACAAAATTGGGCAAAAAAGAGAGTGGGAGGAAAAAAAAAAGCCTCCTGTTTACCATTCAAGAAAACAATAGCTATAATGTTTGAGAGTAATATATGGTCAACCAATGAGTCCATTGAGCTATTGTATGGAACATGAACACTACAGTTTGAGTTTTATGACATTATTGTATTGAATTTTCATGAATTGGCCATCTCCATTGTATGCCTTGTCCCTTTTCCATTCCATGATACAAATTTTGTGTTATGATGGAATAGTTTTATTGGTCTGATAGCATCTCTGGTGAATGATTATGCCACGTTTTCTGTTCACATCCAAAAGCATAATTGGCTGCATAAGGCCCTCATGTCACTCGGATGAAACTTCATACTCTTCTAGACAACAACACTATGTTCCATAATCTTTCAGGGCATCTTGAAGATTACACTGTATAATCTTCCAAACTGGAAGATTGTGTATTACAAAAACGATCTCATGTTTTCTATTCACATTCCCATGTCATTCCCTCGTTGCTCCCATGTCAAGGCCCTCGTTATGTTTGAGGAAGGGTGTGAACCCGAGTTCTATAGCCTAAGAACATATTGAGTGTCGAGGGCAAAACCCTTCTCGAGCGTAAAGCATTAATTTTTTTTTGAAACAGAGCTTCCTTCCAAAATTGAAGGGGTCTGGAACAACTGATGGATATCCTATTTGCAACTGAAAGGGACCCGCCTCTGACAAATGCCAATTACATGCCAGAACATACATCAAATAACAAAGGCTAAAATGTAAATGTACATTACAGGTACGAAAAGGCCTACTCTGGAGCCGCGGGGGGCCAATAAGCCAGTTCTGGCTGGTCAGAAAGCACAAAAGGTTTGTTTATTGAAATAGCAGAAGGCCTGCACCCGATCAGCAAAACGTTCTGCCTCCAATGCCATGGGCAGAAGGCTCCTTCAGATGAAGATCAAATCTTCTGTGCAAAGGATGTGTGTTCAAATACAAAGTGAAAAACGCTTCAGTGCTTTAATGGTGTGGGTGGGTACATGCTCCGCTCATCTGATTATATCCCCTCTATAGTCTCCTAGTGCTAAGTTAAACCAAATTACAGTTTTTTCTTTTCTTAGGTCATTATTGTCTTGGATGGTATGGCTTGAAACTTGAAACCTCCTTCCATAGCCTGTAGGCTTTCTCGTACTAGCTTAGGTAACTGTGTTCCTAGTCCATGAAGTGAAAGATTATAATTACTATCATGCATTGCCCAAGTGGTGTGATTCATGTTAATGGGGTGTATATTGTATTCATCCTTGTTATTTATTTGACGGGTGCATCCAACTTGTTTTCCGAAATCTATTATTCCTCACCATTTTTGACCTAGGCTCCATGCAAGGGCAGGAATTGTGGAGCCTATGTGCAGTAGTGAAGTACAGTTGATGTTTATATGTGGTTTGCCATGGTACATGGGCCAGCTTCAACACATGTCTGTCGAATAATTAATTGATTAATTTCAAAGATTTCATGTTGAAAAATGAAAACATTCCTCAATATTTTTAAAAAATCCCTAATTTCCTTCACAAAATTTTGTTCTTTGCAAAAAAGTAATACAATTATTAGTGTCAAAGACTGCCAAGGTGCTAAGGTGCATGTCCTTCACGAGTCTCTGATTGCAGCCAGGAAGGACTTTAATAACAGTCTTGAGTATCCTAAGTCTTAATGAGTGACACTAGTTAGTCCAGTGACAAGTAACAACACACCCAGACTCACAATGTATGTACAAAGAAATTGGTGGTGACTACCAGTCACATGGGGCAACTCTGCAAAATGGGTAGCTTCCGTATGTTTTATGGAGTATCTTACAACTTACAAGACACAGAGAGGTGATGTTTGGACTGAATGCAATGGAGCTAGTCCGGTCAAATTTCTTCTTGGGCAATATACATATGTTATACAAGGACCCAACGTGCTCAGTAGTTGAACAAAGGAAAGAAGCTTCATTATTACAAAATAGATTGTAAGGAGCATCTTGCTAACATGGCAGCAGAGCATTCGACAAGAGCTTCACTTGTCATATCATGTATCCTGCTGCCTTCTGACATTTTTGTACCTCCCTAATACTTTTGGCACGTTCCTTATTGTTGGGTGTACGAATCTCATAACTCATGCTCTTTTGTGTCCCATACCCCATAAGCTCAATGCTCCCATCCAACGAGTTATGTCAAATAACCGGCATCATGCTCAAGCTGATTACCCAGTCCATAACTCTTTCAGGATTGCACATCGATGTCTGAATAAAATAACCACCAGTTCTAGGTTTGTGAAATTTTCCAACAGGTTTGCTGATTTTTTGAGAACGATGTTCTACATCAAACTGGTTCTTTGATATTTCGAGAACCACCGCTCAGGGTTCCATATATTTGCTTATGGCATGACACTCGTTTACACTCCATGACACGTAGGCATAACAAATACACGTGAGAGGTACAGAATTCTTAGTCTGCACAACACGGACACTGCATGCAAACACTTCTCTTGTGTTTGGTTCAGATTCTGAGCTTCCTTAGTTGTTCTTGCCAATAGTTAACTACTTTCTCTGTGTGTTGATACACAAGTAAAGGCTCACATTTGTCTTGTGCTCTGCTACTTGTTTGTATTGGGGAATTATCATAACATTATTTTAGTGAGCACTGTAAGAGCATCTCCACCCTGCAGTGGTAAAGACCCTTTTTTTTAATTAAATTTTGCAGCAAGGTAATGGAAATTTTGTTTCTCTCTGATCAAAATGACCCAAAATGTCATGGTCATTCAAAACATTTTTTTCAAAAAATTCTTGTTGTGAATTTAATTAGTGATAATTATTGGTCCAAACTAAAAGGTGTATTTTTTAAAAATATTTGTGAGTGGGGACATTAAGCATTAAACATCAACTTATTTTAATATAAAAATATACTTTATCACTATTAGGTGGAGATGCTCTTATAGTAGCTCCATAGATACTTGACATTTGGCGATGCAATAATATTTCTCACATCCAAGATTTATTGTTTATTAATTCCAAGCCCCACCCATAAACATGAACCTTAGAAAATAACAAGGGTCAAAACCTACTAATAATGAACTAGTTGGACCAATCAATACATTTAACTATTAATCAAGAGTATTTGTTAGACTATGTTGTAGCTTTTGCCAACAACAACATATTGAGCAAAAATGTTGAGTCACAACCATTTTATTAAGCTTATTGGGAAAAAAAATTACTAATCTTGTACAAAATATGTTATGTAATGTGTTGGTGGACATGCTCTTAAAGAATGGTGTCATGCACAAATTCAAATGAACTACCTATTGGTTTGAAATTGAAACATGTGATGGTTATGTTTTATTTTAATTTAGACAACACACGACTTTGAAAATGTGTTCACAAATTTCCCAAAGGCCAAGTAATGTCATAGCTAATGTCACTCTTTATTTGCTCTTTTAAGTTTGGATCCCAAATCACAAAAAACCTTTATGTTAATGTATGCTTTTACATTCATCTAAGATTTCTTTAATATCTCTATCAATTATCATCATGTGATTACAAAATGTTAATGCACATTTTTCAAAATAATGCATGTTTAATTTGTTGAATCAAGTTTTTAAGGTACACTACCCATTTGTCAAAAATAGAATTGGACTAACCTCCTTTGCATTGGAGATAAAGAAAATATCATTGTTCCATTCCTTTTAGATTGCACTTAACAACGATGTTCGTGTATGCAGAGAACTTGCACTAGAAGCCCATATTTAAGTTATTACTTTCCCAAAATCCCAGCCCTGTAGACTTTGGACTCCGAAGCTTGCTAGTTACACTCAAGTCACAACTCACAAGATGGAGTGAGAAAGGGGGAAAACACTTACCCAATTAACTTCCAGGTTGCAACAATGAATTTTACTACATTCAGTGTACTGCTAACTTTTTAGTGCACGAGACCTAGGAGTCCAACTTGTCATGTGTAGCAATGATGCCATGCAACTTGTCAAAACTTGTTGATGATAACTTTAGATCCAATGGTCATGTTCCTAGCGAATAACCTAGATTCAATGGTCATATTCCTAGCAATAACCTAAATCCAATGACAATTTCTTGATGATTAATCTAAATCCAACAGCTCTACTAGTGCTAATGTGACAATAAGGATATCATATGACATGATTATTGCAGGTGAGAGGCCTTATGAGCTATGTGCGAAATGGCAAGTGATCTTTCTCCTTCTACCGCAATATGGCAATTTTATTTTTATTTTTAAAAAATTCTTTTAATGAATTTTGCAAGCCAGTTTTGTCCATCGCTTTTTGGTGATATTTTGCCAATAAAAAAAAGGCTAACATGCACCAAGTAGGAGGCTTGGAGGAGCCCTGGAACAATCTAATAAACATTGTCAAATCGTATTTATTGACTGCGTCCTGTCTCTGATTGGCTAGATAGTGGGTGCAATTTGTAGTCTCCCACCTACTTGCACTTCAGTTTTATAGGTGGGGTTGGAAAAAAGTTAGTACGTTTTCAGGGTCCCAGCAGTCTTCCAGTGGGATTCACTGGATTGGATCTCAACCAAAATGTCAAGTGGAGGGTCACATACTGAACATTGGTGGAGATGCTCTTAGAGCGACAAACTTTCACAATATACACGATAATACACTAGTAGTATAATACACTATCTATACTAGTGTCACTGAGTAGCGGCCTGGAAATCAGGAGCCGGTTCTGGACTCGACGGAACGGGACTGTTTTATTCCTGACAGACCGCGGGCGCGGCTTCGAGGTTACGTCCAACCCGCTCAACGCGCGGATGTTGGTTGCCGTGAAATGGGGGCGACAGCCTTCTGGTGTAAATCTCGCTCTCTCTCACCCTCCTCCACTTCCCGCGTGTCGATAAGGCTGTGGGTTCTGGTTTTGCGGGGCCGATGTTATTCATTCAGTGTTATCAGTGTTGTATAAATTTGGATGTTTGTGTCGTTTACTAATAACTTGTGAATTAGGTAGTCGTTTTGTCATGAACATCATATCATCTCCATCAACGGGGAAGACGACGAGCATTGGAACTTAACTTCGTTCTTGGATTAGGTTGTTGTTATCTCTGACTCACACACATGATCGGTTGCTTCACTTCACTTCACTACCCCAGACTTCTCCAGCTCCCTCATCTGGCTGTGATTGGCAGTCTGTTAAAACACAACTCGACCTCTCGTGACAAACACCCATCGCTCATCAATTCAAGTGTCTTTTTTTAGGAGTTTTTGTTTGTAGCCCAAATGGCGATCATCCATTGGAAGATGGATAAAAAGTGACAATCATTCCTAGGAAGATTTAGCCAAATTTGGCTAAAACCCAGAAATAAATGACAAATCTTGATTCATCATTCTATGTGTCTGGCTACACAATGAAAACCCAAATATACAAACCTGGCGACTAAAAAACGTTCAAATTCACTTTTTTTGTGTCAAATTTTCAATTTTAAACATCTCGTCTTGTCAAAATTTCACAAGTAAAAAATATGTTGCAAATTCATGATACGTGTGGCAGTGTTTGTTTGTTTGTTTTATTATTATTTATTTTTATGATATCAAAAATTGATAAAAAATAGTCAAATTTACACCAGAAAAAAAATTCCAAAAATTTCCCAATTTCTTTGTCCAAAACTGGGGAAAAGTTTCCAGAAAAAAAACACTAGTGTGCAGCTTTCATTTTTTAAAATTACCAAATCTTGCTACTAATTATTATTATTGTTATTTGCAACCTATGGAATATTGCCATTTCAGCTACATTGAAAATTTTGAAAAGAAAAGAAAAGTATAATACACTAATGGATTGGAAATTTATAAAAATGATGAAGTTGGAAATGCATCCTAGTGTTTATTAATTGCATTGAAATTCATGAACATTACAATTCACATCCCCTTCCACTCCCATAACAACAACATAATCTATGCCATTCAAGGGCAACATTAAGCCACAACCCAAGCAAATGGGTATGGATGAAAATCTTACATTACCTACTTTGCATCCACACAAGGGCAATTTCAAGCCACAACCCAAGCAAAATGGCTATGGATGAAAAGTTACGTTACCTACATTGCATCTACACAAGTTCAATTTTAAACCACAACCCAAGCAAATGGCTATGGATGAAAATCTTTACATTACCTACTTTGCATCTACACAAGGGCAATTTTAAGCCACAACCCAAGCAAATGGGTATGGATGAAAATCTTACATTGAATCCTGGATGACAGAAGTGGATGATGCTGGCTGGGTCTGTAGGGTGGTTATTTTATTCTGATTTAATATAAAGAGCAAACTCCCCCACACCCCACCCCAAGAACCAAAATTCTTTCAGTTTGCAAATTTTCAGGCAAAGACATTCACAGAAGGTTCCCAATCAAATGAATGAAATCCCTATTGGATGTTCCATTGCACAATTCCCATGAGTATTTGCAAACCTGGGTAAAAAAAAACCCACCCTAAGTATGATTTCTAACTGCTGGAGGTTAGTTTACACACACACACACACACACACCCCTAGCTTCCAGCTGGAATTAATAACAGTGATCTTCTCATGGAAACCCTAAAAATGGAAACTTTCTATAAAGGGCAACAATGGAACAGCTAAAGGAACATTTGAACTTCAGGATTGGATACAAACAGGGGGGCATTAGCTATTAATGCATTGGAAACCCTAAACCCTTCACTTGACCATTAATGCAACTCCAAAATTGGAGTATTCCTCCTATTGGTTGTTTTGGGTATCTGTGCATTGGGTCATCTTTTTAACTGTATCTATCCCCTATTAGCTTGTTCCAAATGCAGCAGTGTAGAAGAGAATCTTTCCAGGTAGACCAAACGGTTAGCTGACATGGCACATTATCTGCTTTGAACTTGGAGGGAATGGAATGCTTCCCATGATGTGGTTGTTTTGGAAGTCTATAGTGTAAAGATTCCTATACCACCAATATGACTTCCTCCTTTCAATGTTCAAGAATGTGGAGAGGATGAGGGCCCAATGTATGTGTACATGGAACATCACAAGTGTAAAAAGAAGGCACCATGATTGACAAGAGCATGACCTCAAGTAACCAATGCACACGAGCTAGTTAACAATCATATTCAACATTATCAATCGTATGGGAGTGTCAAGCTTGTGGGTTAATGTTAAGTTAACCAAACCTTAAACATACACTACCTTTTCTTGGACACCTAGTTTAATGCCTATATTGGTTGCTTGTTGGACTTTAAATGGGTAGGTTATAAGTTTTTTTTTAAAAGGGTAAATTGAAACAACATCTTTTTATTTTTTGGGCCCACTTATTGAATTAATCGTGTCCATTAAAGGTGAGACCAAAGTCCAATGGAAGTCGTGTTTAATCATGTTGGTAGCATTTTGGCAATTGTTTAATGTTGTGACATTGAATCCACCACCATGTAACTTCTTTAAATGAGAGCTATGAAGTTAACCCTTCTATATGGATTCATTTCAATAACTAACACAAAATGTAATATCAAGTGATCATTTTGGTTGAAAGGGGTATTAAATTGTGCTTGCAATATTGTAAGTATTTCTTAAAACCTTTGAGAAAGCCAAATGTTCCAATTGATTTACAACACATAACCACAACATGAGTGAGGCAAGTAGAGTAATGAAGATTCAAATCACAATTCATTAAAGTATATAAGGGAAGAGTAGAAGTGTACATAATGTGAAGAATCAAATTCATCAATTGACATCACACATCCTACAACATTGACAATTTTACCACTTGCATCCATAGGTTGAATAGTTACAAAATGTCATGCTAGTTGTAATTAATCTAGCCATGTTGTTAGTGTGACATGATGATATTTCAAGCAAGCCCAATATCAATCAATTATATGCAAGCATGATCAATTTGACATTCTAGGAATTTGGTGACTATAAAAATGATAAAGATGCAAGTGACAATCATGTAATGATTTTAAAAAGAAAGGAAATAATTAACTAATTATGCTAATTAAATTGAATAGTATAGATGTATAGGAATAATACTTACTCATCAAATAATAATCAGATAAATATTTATTTGTGTTGGGAGTACTTAATAATGAATTAAACTGATTAATTAAAATTATTATTATTTCATCAATAATTACCAATCATAAAATATGGTGCAAAATAAATAAGCAATGACATAATATGCTAACAAAGGAATCTATGAATATTTGTGTAAGTCAATTTTATCCAACATTATAATCTCTATTATGATCAAGTGATTTGTTTGTTTGTTTAAATCTATTTGGGAATTTCAAACTTTCCTTCATGTACATAATTTTTCTCATTTGAGAAAATGAGGCATTTAACTTCCTTTCAACTAGAACATGTGCGTAATTTGTCATCCATTCATCAAGAATATTCAAATTTGTTTCACAAACTTATTCAATATGTTCAATTCTTTTCAAAGAGTAACATCCATTTTCATCCATATTATTATGTCATGGAATATATGTCATCATATGTAAACTAAAAGGTCGATTAGAAAAAAATGAGAAATTAATTACACTTTAAAATTAATAGATTTCAAAATTGTAATTGCACACACCATTATGGTTATATGTGTTCATTGTTAAAGCTACACAAAGGTGTATGAGGTGTTGGTATTTTCATCCATTATGTTAAGGTCTAAATTTTCACAATTATCACATTGAGAGTTTACACCTAGTATTCAAGTGAAAAAGTGCTTCAACATATTATTGGGCAATATGTAAATAATAAGTAATATTTCAATATGCTTACAATATTTACAATGTACATTAATATTGGCAATTGTATAATTTCAACATATTATTGGGCAAAGTTAAGTAAAAAATTTCAAAGAATACATGTGATTGTAAAATTTCCAATCAAAACAAAGGTATGTAAACTTTGCAAAAACATCAATTTAGGTAAATGAAAAGGCTTAATGATATACCTATTTCACATTTATTGTACATTTACCTTATGAATATAGATAGACCAAAAATCACAATATGTATACTTAATATCCATGCATGTGTAGTATATACAATATAGGTGCAAGTGTGGGACATTAACAAGTGAGGAAATGCAATTAATTGTGCAATTACCATTGCAAACATGAGCACATGATTAAACAAATTGACAAAGAAAGCTTGAAAAATTGTGTTGTCATTAATAGTAAAATTTTTGTGTGGCTATTAATAACACAATCTAGAGACCTTCCCAAGGGAATAAAATTTGTTTATTTTCTTAAAGCAATTATAGCACAAAATGAAAACATAAATTTAATAGCCAAAATATATATTAGCCAAAATCTCATAAGAGTTAGGAAATATAAATCCATCATAACCAAAATGATTGTAAAATTATGGGAATCCAATGAAACTATTAAATGACAATTATACATAGTTTTGGGCATTGTGTAAAAGCAATGCTATGCTACATTTACTCACTACATTGATGTCAATAAAACCTTGTGGGAGAACCTTTTGACTTCATGTAAAGTGTCACATTCATGCTTTGACAAAGTTCATTAGAGGTATTTGGTAGTGTTGTGTGTGTTGTTAATTGTATATGCAACATTTAAACCCCATGTTAATGTAAATCATTTACATTTACACATTCAAATATTTTACACAACTACAATGTTGTCATATATAATTTTTTTTAACACTTTCACAAGTTTAATGTAAATGTTTGTCAATACACTTACATGGTGTTGAGTAAATATTTTGGAACATGTAAATGTATATACCCTTGTAGTGACAAGGTATACCTTTTTGCAATCCACATTAATTGGTTATGGGTGCACTTCAAAGTTAAATGTTTTTTTTTGCAATGGGCCACTTTATTGGCCTTTCATTTTTTAAAAAGATATTTTTAATATTCCCCAAATAGAAGCATTTACTACTAATATGGTATTGCAATGTTGCTTCTTTTTAGCCACCTACATACCATACAAGAGCAAACTTTAGGGTAAAAGATATAGGATAAACTCTGATGCTACTCCACAAATATTTCATCTTGAGTAGAATTTCCATTCCTTACATTGTTGATCACATTTTTGGCCTAGGTTGATTCATATTCTTGTTGATTCACATCAAGAGCTTGAACCTACCCATTGTGATTCTTTTTAATTATTTTAATTAGTTGTGGTGCATTTCAAAGCTCAACAAATTACAATTATTATTATTTTGCAACAGGCCATTTTGATTGGCCCATCACCAAAAAATTCTAAAACTTAGAGCCCCACACCCCCAAAATAGAAGTGTCACATTTATCACTATTTTACATAGTTGCATAAAATTATATAAATATTATTTTGACACTTACATAATTTTACATGGCAGAAAATGAATTTATACAGTTTTACACTTACATGTCATGTTCAATGTTTTTTTCCTTGTGAAATTTCACCAAAATACAAATTTGTTTTTGAGGTTATGACCCCTACAAAGGATTTTAAATTTGTTTGAAAAAAATTGTCAAAAAGTGCAAGGCTTTTGGACTAGGTTCCCCAAATTTAAAGTGCATGCTCCAGCAAGTTGCTAGAGAGTAATAGGATTACAATTGTTTTCACTATCCTACTTATCATATAACCAAATTTGGCTAAATCCTCTTGTGGAGAGTTGCCAATGTGGCTACACCACACAAAAAAATTATTAAAAAAAAAAAAAACCCCAGGTCTCATGTTATACACTTACATGTTTAGAAGTAACCCTTATACACTTACACGGAGTGTAAATAAATTCCATTATTGCATTGACAATGATGGGGAGTGTAAGTCCTAAACCATGTACTCACACAACACTCGTATTTGGCCTCTCGCATTTCATATGCATATCACTTGGACTAGGTTTGGAGTCACCTTACATCCACCCTCACTTTGATAAATCTATCATGCAATAAACATGGGGATTCTATTTCAGTTTTCAGAGAGATGTCCTTCCATTCCCATAGCAATTATCCCACCTTGCCATCCTTTTCATCTTTCATTAAGAGCGATTGTTCATATTCATCTATGCATCTCTCCTCTTATTCATCCATTTTAGGTGCCCCTTCACCAGTTCATGGGTGCTAGTGTAGCCTGTGTTGTTGGCCCAAGTGTGAACACATTGAGGGCTCAACTCATTTTTCCTTCCAAACCCAATTTTTGCAATTTGTTTGAATTTCCAACAACAAAATTCACTCAAAAACCCATATCTTCCACACCTTAGCTCTGAAATTTATGAAATAAACTCTATTAAATTTGACTTGCCAAGGGCTTTCCAATGATACCCCCAAAATTCCAATACAATTTCTATTTTATTTAATTTTCATGGAAAAAATGGTTCAATAATCCATAATTTTCACACCATAGCTCCAAATAGTCTCAAACCAAGTCAATGCACGTTTACCCATCAAGAGCTTTTCAAAGATACCAAGAGTGTGGCATGAAAGGTGGTGGTTTGGTAGATCACAGTGTGAAAAACAAAACAAAACAAACTACCTTGCTTCATAGATGGATATTGCAAGGCCAGGTGGTGAGAAGCTTTTGTTTTCGTGTTCAGAAAAATAGCCAAGTAGCAACTAAATTCACATCAACTTCTCTTGTAAGCATGCCATTTAAAACCTATGACTACACACTTCTTCACATGGCCCAAAAAGAAAATGTGGAAAATAAAAAAATGAATTTTTACTTGCTAAATCAATTTTAAAATACCAAAAAAAAAAAAGAGCCATTTTAGCTTATGAGGATGAGGAATTCAATTAAACAAAATGCAAAGTCTGTTGATTTTACAATAGGGTGTGCTAGAATGGAATACTAGAGTTGATTCCAAGAGTGAAATACTAGTTATGTGAATTCCCCAAATAAATCATTCTGCAATGGGAGTTATTTATTTATTTAATTTATGATTTATAATTTATTTTAAATAATTTAAATAAAGAAAAATTAATATTTTCTAATTTTTAAAATAAAAAAATAAAAATAAAAATATTGTTTTAGGGAAACATGGGATATATTGAGATGTAGCAATAAGGGTGAGTAATAGCTTTTAACACAGACAATTTACCCATAATTTCAGGACGGACGTGGGGGTAGGTAGCTTGGGGGACACTGTTGGACTCTAGCTAGCGTGTAGGAACTCTTACGTTTTTGTCAAAGATGGGAAGAAAAAAAAAACTTTAGGTGTATGTGTCATATATATATATATATATAAGCTTCCGTCTCGAGTCAAAGTTTCGACTCCAAATCAGGCGGTATCTCATCAGCCTAATTTCCATGTTCTACTAATGGCCCTGCATTGTTTACCCTCGAGTACCTTGACAGCAGTGATTTAAATTTTTTTTCCCCCAACAATTTTTTTTTTTTTTGACCAAAAAATTGGGAAATTTTTTTTTTT
>Ga0209611_10010646_pt1 | contig 13471 bp, 14 predicted proteins | sample S1TSphgellanicum_3_FD_187693 | JGI IMG/M metagenome (GOLD analysis project Ga0209611, IMG submission 187693) | Host-associated microbial communities from peat moss isolated from Minnesota, USA - S1T2_Fc - Sphagnum magellanicum MG (SPAdes) (version 2) | ecosystem: Host-associated > Plants > Peat... | reverse complement strand
TTTAACCAAAATAATATGTTTAATCTTGATAAACCTTGCCTTATAAGGCTTTCACCCTGATTGAGGTTTAATTACCATAAGGGGATCGGTAGAGCCGATAACTGTTATAAGAATAGGACATCGTAGGGATGTTTATAGAGATGAAAGTTGAATAATTAAAGTCTTGCATAATAGTTTTATTCATAGTTTTTTATTAAAAAAGTTACATTCCCAGTGTAGGGGTGAACGGTCGCTCGCCCCTAAAAGATGTTGTACCACTGATGAAACCTTGATCTATCTCATCGTTTATTGCCTGATTCAAATCAGCAACGACTAAACATATTAACATCATACGTAATACACTTGGCGTAGCTAAGAACTACCTTATTATGCTACTTTTTCGGTTTCGGTATCTTTTAAGGATGATTCGACCAGAATAGGGTCGATATCTTGGTTTTTGTCTCGCTGGAGAAACTCATCCAGAAGTTGAAAGAAATAATCAAACGCCGCTTTCTCATCAATACAGGTTAGCAAGATAATTTTATCCCAGGCGTTAACGGTACGGATGGATAAGCGGTTTTGCAGCCACGGTTGGAAGTTTTTGTAGAAGTCACTTTCAGCCTCAGTATTGGAGATGTGCAATTCCTTTCGCGCAAAGCGATAGCCAAGGATGAACATCCGCAGATCGCTGATGGAGGCAGTTCCTAGGTATAATCCAGGTTTGGTTTTGATTTTTTCAAGTAAGTCAAATAATTTGCTCATTCTGTATTGGCTCCATTGAATCAAATCTTTAAAACTTCTCAATCACTTCGACTGCGACATGATGCACAAAGGCGCTCACTAGACAGGTATGACTAATGTATCTATTAGATACTGAGATTTTAAGTGAGTGCTTCAGCGTGCATCCCAGTTTGGCGAAAAAATGATCAGTAGTGTGAGCATCTTGCTCACGTGGACTACTTTTCGTGCAAGATGCTCGCACTCTTGATTTACGAAAATGGGATGCACCCGCGCTTCATCGCTCAACACAAGGGCTAAAGCCCTTACTACAAACTTTCATTTATTTATGCCTACCCATTTAAACCTCAAATTCTCCTGTTTGCGACGAGTCCCCATAAGCCACCACGATCTGAAACTTTTCTCCAAACTCAGCACTAAACTCTAATTGAATCCAATTATCTTCATCTCTGGAAGTAACATCTAAAAGTGCTTCTCCTGATTCATCACTAATATTCAACTTCACTCCTTCAGGTAAAATATTTTGTCCCACTGGATAGACTTGAGTTAAAATATCAACTTCGCCCTCACTTTCCGAAGCAATTTTCACTACTAACGCAACAGAAATTTTATCAATTACCCCTAGATCAATTTTTTGACCTCTTGTCATGCTCACAGCACTCCTAAAAGCCAATCCCAATTGTTGAGGATTTAACAGATGGTCAATAGTTTGCCAACCTGCATCTACAACCCCATCTAACCAATGTCCAATTTTCACAAGTCTTGATGAATCCTCTTGCTGTGGAGATTTTACCACCTCAAGTTCACTCAGATAAAGTAAAAAATCTGACAAAGATTGCAATTGATTCAGAGACACTTCAGCCGCAGCTTGGAGGGTAAATCCTAAAATTGTCGCTTCTTTGAGAGCAGGATCTAATAGCACAGCTACATAAGCAACTCTATCTTCCCACACCTCTGGTGGAATCTCACATACTTCTGCTTTTGGCAAAACTGGACGACATTCTAACTTTCCTATACTTTTGACTTCTAAATCAGCCACATTCATTAATTTAATTGCTAAATTATTGCGGCTGTCACTTGCCTTCCAATCCGTTTCAAATCCCATACACTGTAAATAATTATCTACAGCATACACAGCCAAAGTATTTAGATAAACCTGTTGACGCTTGAGATTGTTAGAGATTCCTTGACTACATTCTTGAGCAATGGTATGGGCTTCAATAGATAGAGGAACACCAAAGGTTAGTTTATCAGTTATGCTATTCATGAGAAGTTCTCCAAAATTTCAATAGTGAGTTTATTCATCTGCTATATATATTTCTTCAAATATGTAATTGTTTTATGCATCCGACGCTGGTAAAAGCTAGAAGCAGTCGAAAGTGGTACACCTAATTCTTCAGAAATTTCTTTCCATTGCTTGCCTTCTAATACCAGCAGCAGAATCGCTTTTAAACTCGCTTGAGGATGTTCTTTAATATACTCGTTGCTTAAAAAATTCTCTGGGTCATTCTCGATAATTTCCTGAAGCTGCTCTGACTCAGATATCTCCTGAGCTACGGGTAAATCTCTATTAATTGCATCTAGGGAGATCACAGAATTGTCTTGATTTTTGGGAAGCAGAGTTATCCCTCTTTTCTGGTCTTTTTTAAGCACATCATAAAATCTCCTGGTAAAAATTTTATTCACCCATGCCATCACAGGATATTGTGGATCATATTGTTCAACTTTTTGGCAAATTTCTATGAAGGTATGTTGCAATGCCTCATTATAATAGTCTTCGTAGTTAGGTAATCCTGACCACTGAGTTTGCTTGCTCAGCCTCCCAGAACACCGAACAGCATTGATCAGCTTATTCAAAGCTATCCGTCGTTTTGCTCTGTCTTGTGGATTTTTACTATTAGCCGGACATCGCTTTGCTTCGTTGACGAGCTCCTGTAGTTCCTGATTGAGAGCGTCGTCTCTGTTTGGCAAATCATTCGTCATCTAACGCTCCGATTGCTCCAGTAGTATCTATTCTGGTTATCTTCTCTTACCTTTGAGTTTTACGCAAAAGGAGCAATTTATTACAAAACTTTATATTGGTTGGCAATTCAATCAGGTGCATTGCGTAGGCGCGAACGTACAGAAAGTTGTTCCTCTGCTTCTAGTTGTTGCGATCGCGCATATTCCCTTACTCTTTCCCAACCCCATCTTGTGGCTACAGCAAGACTCAAAGTTTTTCCTGTTCGCAGCAAAATATACTCTTCCGTGACATCAGCAATAATCTGATTCCGTGAATCCTGACCCCAGACTCTTCCGGCTTCTTCCCAAAAAACTTGGCTGGGGTTTTTAAAATTAGGGTTATCCAAGTATTCGTCTTTCCAATAGCGAGAGTCCCAACGTTGACTGATCGCCTGAATTAGACTTGCACTTGCATAGAAAGGTTGAGAATTTTCTGTAAGCCAGTACCAATATGCTATCGTGGCACGCATGGCATCTTCAAAGCCCTCAATACAATTGAGTAGAGCTTCTTGGACATCTTCACGAGTCAAATCTACACCGATATATATCAAGGCATATTTATATTGGCTGAAAATTTCTTCTTTGATTTCAATTTCAAACTCGTCAAATAGTGAGGCTCTAGAAAATGACTTTAAACACAACATTTTAGGAGCAACAAAAAAGAGATACTAATTATATTCTATGCCTAATGCCCATTTTCTTGTGTCTTGGTGTACGCAGTTCATGACGGCTACTCTGAAAATCAGGCAAAAAATCTGGGCTGAAAACACAATTTTTGCCTGCGATACCTAGGTTGGGCTACGCCTACGCTTAATATTTAAACCCAATACCCGTGAATGAATTTCGCTTCTATCTCTCAAACGCTCTCGGTGATTGGATGTTGGGCATTTTTACCGAATTGTAGGCGATCGCCAAAGCCTTGACGGGGCGATTGTATTTTTGGTTGGGAGTTGTGTGGATTAAAAATTGCTGTTTGAACCAAAAACTTGTATCCCTTGCAAAATCAGGATTTCTGGATTCCGATCAATTTCATTCACGGGTATTGTATTTAAACCGATCATTCATCCGGGCTCTGAAAAATCAGTACAAATGTGAATTGAATACCTCAAACTTTGTCCAATTTTCAGGAGAATTACGAATTGACAAACGTAATTTAGTCTTAGCCTGTCACGAATGAGTATAGCCTGACGCTTTCAAATGTCAAAACATAATCAAAGTGATTCGGCTAATAGTTTGGGCAGTGTTGGCGATCGCATTCTGGCAGTGCTAACACAGCGGGAGATTTCGCAGCTACTTGATGTGCTATAGCAATCCTATTTGAGATATAAACAGAAACAGTCTGGAAGGCTTATAAATAAAGGATCTGGGGAATGTACCGTTTGTAATTCATTTAGGATTGCTATATTCGGAGTTTTATCTGATGATTTGCGCTCCTTGGCTTTAGCACAACTCCAACCCAATACTCGAGAGACTGTCAAACAAATCCTTGCTTTGTCGCCATTGAACCATATCGGGGGAGTGCTTAGAAACGTTGATACTTATGCGTTGGTATCGGCATTTTGACCTACCTTGTTGATATTTTTTTAACAGAATTTCACGGAATTCCCCGTCTTCTTAAGGCGGGGATGGATAGTGCGGTAAAAACGCTTGTCTTCTCTGACCAATGGTTAGCACAGCTAACCAAGGGAGGAGGTGTCCGAGTTTTTACCATTTTCTATTTTTAGCGAGTCAATGAGCTCTTCAATTACTTGAGTCATCGTTTTATCTTTCTGCACAGCGTATAAGTGAATCTTGTTAAATCTACGTTCCACTCATGCGAACAGAAGAATACTTTATTCTTCATTTTCGTTAAACACTGTTTGTGCATTCATGCTAGCATAAGGACAACAAAAAGGAAGAGGTGGTTAGTTTGTCAAATGAATATGGCGCTCAAAAGGTCATGTTATCTCTGCCCAGACTAGAAACAGAATTGATATTGTTCCTGTTGGAACAAGCGAACAAATTAGCTAACTGTGCTATCTACGCACTAAGACAATCTGTTATCTGGTATGGTCGTTCTAGCTTCCATCTAGAAGTAGTAAAGAATGAGTTACAGACTGAGCTAAAAGGAAACATACATTACACTATCTTGCATTCTCAAGCAGGACAAAGTGTACTGCATAAAATAGCTGAAAACTTCAACGCTTACCAAGAAGGCGTAAGCTCTTTTTTCCGAGGTGAGAATCTAGCTAAACCTAAATTACCTCACTACAGAAAGAAGGGTGGACTTCACGAAATAACTTACCCAGCACAAGCGCTGAAGAAGAAGTATGATGAGCATGGCTATCCTGTGTTAGGGTTCCCGTTGGGATGGGATATCAAGAAACTGTATGGTGATGACATACACTCCTCTAGATTACATCTGGATGCCTTACCCAAGCAACATCAAGCCATCCGACATTGTTGAAGTAACGCTCTCTCCCCAAGGCGGCGAGTTGTATGCTGTTTTTGTGTACAAAGTATCCAAGATTGTTCAGCCATCGTTGGATTATGGGTTAGCCTTGGGCATTGATCATGGTGTGAACAACTGGCTTACGTGCGTACCCAATACAGGCAAGCAAGGATTTATCGTTGATGGGAAACAGCTAAAAGCTTTCAACCAACTTTATCATAAAGAAGTTGCGAAAACTAAGAAGGGCAAGCCTGAAGGCTTTTGGAACAACCACTTAAACAGATTGACTGGTAAACGCAATCGTCAAATGCACGATGCAACCAACAAAGCTGCTAAGTTTATCATCGATTACTGTTTATCAGAAAAAATTGGGAACATTGTTTTTGGTTGGAACAAAGGACAGTCTCAACGGATGGAAATGGGGCGCAAAAACAACCAGAATTTTGCAACCATTCCTACCGGAAAGTTAAAAGAGCGTCTCAAACAACTATGCTCAAGTTATGGAATTCACTTCCACGAAACCGAGGAGAGCTACACTTCCAAGAGTTCGTTTTTTGATAATGATGCCCTTCACGTATTCGGTGAAAGACCCGAAAGTTGGAAGGCGTCAGGGAAAAGAATAAAAAGAGGACTCTACGTTACTCTTAGAGGTTTTCATATTTCCTCGGATGCAAACGGTGCTTGCAATATCCTCAAGAAAGTTGCTCTTGAGATTGGCATTACTTTGTCTAAAATCAGCGTGAATTGTTGTCAAATCTTGGATCGAGTCTACCTGTGGAAGCGGTCTAAAGAACAAAAAAAACAACGTAAAAGTACAGCAGCTTGCTGCCGAGGCAATAGCAGCCGATTGAACAGGCTGGTTAAAATAGAATCCCCATCTTCTTAAGATGGGGTTGTTCAATCACTAATGTTTTGTATACACAATATATATATTATGTGTATACAAACGAAACTGAGCGAAAGGTGCTTTATGGCTATATCGAGAGAGGAACAGTTAAAGATCCTTGGCGCGATCAAGGAGAGTGACATTGACTACTCGGACGCTCCCCCAACCGATGAGACGTTCTGGGAAAAAGGGGCAACGTTTAACGTGCCGGTACCGAAAGTGCCTGTACACATGCGGCTTGATGCCGATGTGGTTGCCTGGTTCAAGAACCGACAGTTACGAGGCTATCAGACCTTTTTGACTCTCCCCTGGCTAAAGCCGATAGCGCAGCGGTAGCGAGTACTCGAGCGTCGGGGATTCATTCCGGTTACTAGTTATACTCAACTAGACCTATGGTGGTCAAGCACCATCTAAGAAAGTCTGCACCAGTCACTCGCTGGAGTTTCAGGCTACTTGAACACTTACCAACACACTTTACAGTTTCCATTTCTGGGTAGTTCCGTTAACTACCGCCTTGAAGCTACTTAACTCGGTGTGCTTTTGTGAGCCAGCGCTGCAAGAGGGTTTCCCTCTGTAGGCGACTGGCGAACCCGTAAGGGTATTGCACTTTCGATGGGACTTTTTCCCATCTCGAATTGTTTACCTTGTACGCATAGTCAAAATGCTGGTCATCAATTGACCTTGAAAATTTTACGTGCTGTTAGCGAAGCGGTAGCGAGTACTCGAGCGTCAGGCTGCCAAAAGGCACTTCTCAGCACAACGCCATATTCTCAGTTTTCATGGTGACGCTCGGGTACGACGCTCGAGTACTCGCTACCGCTGCGCTATCAGGTGTTATTATCGTACCTCTTGAATAGGTACGATGTCAATGGTTAAACCAAATCTTTATATTACTTTTCGGGTAACACCAGAAGAAAAAGAAATACTGCAAAATTATTCGGAACAAACGGGAAGGGCGCAAAGTGATGTACTAAGAGAGTTCATCCGCAATCTAGAAAAGAAAACTTCACGGAGTCCGCGCATGACGAGAGCGCGAGCTGTCATCCCTTGCCTGAAGTACGGAGTACGTGGCTACGCCACTGCTCCTCAAGGGTTTTCGGCATCTTCCTTATAAACTTTGTGCTTCGGGAATATATGCTCAAGCACCAACAAGAGGCTCCTCGAGAAAAATGACATTGGCGGGACTGTGCCAAAAGACAATTCTTGTACGAATACCGAAAAATTCAAAATGCTCAAACCCTTAATAAGTAGCCTATAGTACCTGTTCAGATGAACAGCTATACTACGCTCGTAGTTGCGCTTTAGCGCTCTAGAGCGCAACTACAAACTAATTGTTTTATAAGTAATTAGCCTGGAGATCTACCAGGCTTTAACCTCTTTTGTCAACTCGGGAGGTGGTAAATTCTCTAAAAAGCAAACTAGATAAAGATTTCAGAACTTTGCTTTTTCCTAGTCTGGTAAAAGAGGTATATGTTTGTTGATTAATTAAATCACTACGCTTCATGCTACCATCATTTTGGGTTAAATTTTCCAAGATTTTCTTCACCATTCTATTAGCATCTTTCATATCTTTCACAGCAGTTAGCTGGTGATAGCAAGGTTTTTGCCCGTGTTCTACTGTTGCTGGAGTACTCCACCAGTAGCTGCCATCGAAACACATAAATATACGAGCGCTGCCAACATCGCAAATCATCGTCTCAGTTCTTTGGTCTAAGCTTAAAATCCATGCTTGAGCCTTTTGGAGGCTATCAAAGAATTGGTTGTAAATGCAATACTCTCCCGTAGGATTCCACCCCTCTACAACAAAAAGACCTCTTCCTTGCCTCAGTGGATCGAGGATTATAGTATCGTCGTCAATCTGTGCTTTCCAGTTATTAATTGAGTAGTAAGGAGCGCGTAATTTCATGCAAGTTATTATTCCTGATGATTCTTGAAGATGTTAATCGAGGCGTATTAAGCCGCTATAATCTAGAAAATTTACCGAAAAGCGGTAATGACAGAACTTCGCAAATTTATCAATTGTGCCGCTTTCTTTTTACTAGCAAGCCCAATGTAATCCGGACAAATGCTACTAAAGCACACAACAGATAAACTTCCAAAACCTACACAGTATTAGGTACTGATAGTAGTACAAACCGTCTTTCAAGACAGGTTTTTAATTTTTAGCAGATTGACTCCAACTCAATCAAAAGTACGAGTATTGAATCAGACTAAAGTATTATATTTAACTCATTCAATAAATGCTGGTTGACGAGTAAAAGCAAAAATAAATGCTCTTAGTCTAAGTAAAAACCACAAACACACGCAGATAAATTGGCATTTTTCTGCGTGTGTTTGCGGGTTAAAAACTCCAACTTTGTTCTCTACAAAACCCCAGCCTTAATGCACCAACTCAAGCGCCCGTTTCGTCAACGCCTGCGCTGTCAAACCATTAAACGCCATCAACTCACCAGCACTCGCTGTCGTTTCCCCCCGCTTCCAAGCGAAAGTGTCCCGCTTCACAGTACTCCGCAGCATGACGGGTTCAAGCGTCGCCGCTGCACCACCAGTCACACCAATCAGCGCATCGCCAGCAAACAATTCAGCAAACCTCTCATCATCCAAGAAACCGCCTTCAGGTTCAGAACAGGTTTCCCATGCAGTATCATCCGAACGATACAAACGACGGGGGTTAATTATAGAGACAATCTTAACACCAAGACCTTCAGTTTCCAAGAACGCAGCCGCCTCAAAAACTGGGATTAACGTCAGATCGCCAATGACCGCAAATACAACTTTCTTACTCTCCCCTTGATTAGAATCGATTTCTTGCAATACCACTGCACCATCGCGTAAAGCTTGACTCGTTTGTTCAAAAGTGGTACGGATAGGCAACGGCGACTTACTAGCAGTAATGACAATTCCTTTATTCTTAGTCGTCAGTGCCCAGTCATAACACACTTGAATACTGTTAGCATCGGGTGGAAACAATGGGAAAACATTGCCATTTCGCATCATCGAGGCAAAATAAGCTTCAATTTCGGGACGTTGGTGAGTCCAACCATTGCGCCCTTGCTCTAATGCCCCAGCAGTGAATAAAGTTATAGTCGAGGGAGTGGGACGCCGTAATTCTGCCATTGCTTGCGTCACAGTTTGCCAAATCGGTACCCCGTTGATGGCAAAAGATTCGTAGGAACACCACAAAGTCCTAGCACCCATCAACGACAAACCAACAGCTAAACCTGCACAAGCATCTTCACTCAAAGGTTCGTAAACTTGTCCACTTGGTGCTTGGTTGTATAAGTCGTCAGTGGTGGGGTGGATAATCTTGAGTGCTTGGTTGATGTTAGCAATACCAGATGCTTCGTTACCGTCGGCGTTAGTCACGAGGAAGTTGGGATCTATTTGTCCCACTTTTGCCACTAAGCGTCCCATCGCTGTGGTGGAAACTTTAGGATCGCTACCCACTGGATATTCTTCCAAAGGTAATTCACCTAAATCTGGCAAAGGTAATTCAAATTCTGTCACAACAGTCTTCGCCGCAGGACCACCACCAGCACGTTCACAATTCGTCCGCACCAGTTGCCACGCTTCATGAGGCAAAGCGCGTTCTTTTAAAGCATTTATAATATGGGGAGCATCTAGGGTGTCTTTCGGATAAAGGTTGTGAGATTTTGCACCTCGTGCATGGACTCCTGCACCCTTAAGTTGTTTGATAATGAAGGCAGTCAGCCTACCACTTAGTGCCGATCGCGCTGCTTTATCCACACCTGTCAGTACAGCTTTGGTGAACGCTAGCCGTTGCTGTAGGGAAAAGGCAGTACTATCAACGTAATCCCCTGGTTGGTTTTGGTCGTCAAAGTCCTTGGCATTAACTAACACAACTTCTTCAAAACCATTGCCTTGCCAATACGCTATCATCTGTTCATTGGTTTTGAGCGAAACCATGCTATGGTGTTCCTGGCTGTAACCGTTCCACACCAGCACTGGCAAGAAGTTGGTCACACCGGGAAAAGCGGTGTGAAAGTGTGCCATCGAACTCATGATATAAGGTTCACCTAGTCCACCATCGCCAATGGTGAAGGGGAACAGCTTGTCTTGATGCAACCGTGCTGCTGCCATTGCAAAGTGTTGCCCTTGACCCAGAGGCCCTGCAGGTGCGAGAATCCCAGGAATGTAGCCAGAAAGGTGTCCCAACAGTCCGTGGTTTTCTCGGAAGCGATCGCGCAGTTGTTGGACTGTAAAAATTCCCATCTCCTCTAGCGAACGATCCAAGAACATGGCGCTATAAAATCCAGGAGCGTGGTGTCCGACTTCGGTGATAATGTTCTTGTAACCCAGCATCACAAGAGCAGCATAAGCTTCCGCTTGACTGGCAAATCCGCCTGGGTGTCCAGAAGCTTTACTGGCGGTAACTTGCAATGTTAAGTAGCGTAGGGCATCAGCAGCAAGTAAAGTTTGGAAGATTGCAGATGGATCTGTAGTATCGGCGATCGCGACTTTGCCCGACTCGATTACAGGTGTTTTGCCATATGTTTCAAAACCTGGTAACGCTTCGCCAAAATATTGAATTCCTTCATAAAAGTTGGGAGATGCTGAAGTTGCCTTTGGGGTGACGGCTGTCATGCTGAGTACCTAATAATGGATTCAAAGGGTGTGGGGGGTAGGGGGTAGGGGGTAGGGTGTAGGGTGTAGGGTGTAGGGTGTGGGGACCCACATAGGAGTGACTAGGGATGGAAACAATGACGCCTCAACTAGGAGTGCTGCGAAGCGCGAGCGAAATACATCTTTTTTTCTTGGTGGGCACTCGCGTACACCCCTAAGGATGATTTTCTCCTTTCCCGACACCCGATACCCAACACCCGACACCCAACACCCCATTTTTGTAACTCTAAATGCTCGTTCAATTTAACAAAGATTTTACAACTATCAGCTTGTAACAGTTTATGGTTCTTCGGTACGTGTTATGCTGAAATTTTAACTAAACCCCAAGATTTTCCTTTAAAATCAAGGCTTACAGGCTGTTATGGACTCAAATTCAGCGCCAAGACTCAAACGGTAAGGGTAACACCTGTTATTATTGCCCAATAAGGGGTTTAAACTTATTTGCAGACGTATTTAGCATAACAGGTACGGAAGAGCCCAGTTTATTACTATTTCATAATTTACATATAATTCAGTTGCAATCAGAACTGAGTAAAATCTGATAGTTTTAAATTTAGATACAGTAGAAAAGACTTTAAAATCACAAAAAATATGACGCAACTACCTAATTGTCTACCAGCACCAGGATTTTTACAGTTACTGCGGTGGATTGCCAGCCCCATGTCATATATGGAAGCCTGTGCCAAACGCTATGGCGACATCTTCACCATGCGGGTGAATTTCCTGGTCATTTTTGTGAGCAATCCTCAAGCGCTTCAACAGATTTTGTCAAATGATACAAACGAGTTTGAAGCACCTGGTGACTTGAACTTGATTTTGGAACCTTTAATGGGAAAGCATTCTGTGATCACGATCAGTGGCGCACAACACCAACGTCAGCGCCAGTTGTTGATGCCTCCCTTTCACGGCGAAAGGATGAGAGCCTATAGTCAGGTGATTAACGATGTCACGGAGGGAATCATGAGCCAGTGGCAGATAGACAAACCTTTCAGTGTCCGATCTGCTACGCAAGCCATTACTCTACGGACAATTATGCAAGCTGTATTTGGGCTATATCACACTCCACGCGCCCAACGTCTGGAGAAACTTTTGGGTGAAGTCTTGGATAAGGCAAGTACTCCATTAAGTGTCACCTTCCTTTATTTACCATTCTTGCAAAAGGATTTCGGTCCGCTGAGTCCTTGGGGAAGACATATCCGTCGCCAGCATAAAGTTGACCAACTTGTTTATGAGGAAATTCGTGAACGCCGAGAAAATCCAGACCCATCTCGTACAGATATCCTGAGTTTGCTCATGGCAGCTTGTGATGAAGAGGGTCAGCCCATGACCGATGAAGAGTTGCACGACGAGTTGATGACTCTGTTGATAGCAGGTCATGAAACCACTGCGACTGCTTTAGCTTGGGCATTGTATTGGATTCACAAACTGCCAGCAGTGCGCGAAAAGCTGCTAGAGGAACTAGACAGATTGGGCGATGACCCAGATCCTAGCATCATTTTTAAATTACCGTATCTCAACGCTGTTTGCTGTGAAACCTTACGGATTTACCCAGTTGCGATACTTACCTTTCCAAGGGTAGTGAAAACACCTTTATCGCTAATGGGTTATAAACTAGAGCCGGGTACAGTCGTGATCGGATCTATTTATCTACTCCACCACCGTGAGGATTTATACCCCGAACCCAAGCAGTTTAAGCCAGAACGCTTTCTAGAACGGCAATTCTCTCCCTATGAATATTTGCCCTTTGGCGGTGGTGCAAGGCGCTGCATTGGTTTAGCCTTCGCTCAATTTGAAATGAAAATGGCACTCGCCAAGATCCTCTCTTGTCGGGAATTGGAACTAGTTGATAATGGTGAAGTACAAGCCAAACGACGTGGTTTAGTGACATCTCCTGATCGTCCCATCCAAATGGTTGTTAAAAGTGAGCGATCGCTGAAGTCTTCCACTCAGCGAGTTGATCAACACTTGATCAGTCATATAGAAACAGTATCATGATTCAGAATCAGGAAAACCTCCGGCTCCCCTGAATACTTGATTTTGGGCGTCTTTTGTGCATCTGAGAATCGCAATCAGTAGCCGAAACATCAATTTTAAAAAATTCAATTATTTACAGTAAGTGTCATTAACAATCAATGCAGCAAACACAGCCTATGAAACTACCACAAGGTCCGCAAACCCCAGCGCTGGTACAGATGCTTCAGTGGATCGCAAGCCCCATGTCGTTTATGGAAACCTGTGCCAAACGCTATGGGGATATCTTCACAATGCAGTTGAATGGCCCTGCGGTTTTCGTCAGCAACCCGCAAGCGTTGCAGCAGATAAGCTGTTGCGCACTTAATTTGTATATGGGACGCGGGCAAGATGCCCACACTACAATAATTTTACGTTTTTGTCTTATACAATCTAGCTGCGCATCAGCTTATTGACGAATGACACAAAAGAGTTTGAAGCCCCAAGTGACTGGAACACTGTTTTTGAACCAATGCTAGGGAAGCATTCTGTGATCACCCTAAGTGGTGAAGCACACCAACGTCAACGCCAACTGTTGTTACCTCCTTTTCACGGTGAAAGGATGCGAACCTATGGAGAGGTGATTGCCGATATCACAGAGCAAATCATCAGCCAGTGGGAGAACGGCAAACCCTTCTGCATCCGGTCGGCTATGCAAGCCATTACCTTGCGGGTGATGATGCAAACCGTGTTTGGGCTACATGAAGGTCAACGCGCCCAAGAATTGGAGAAAGTTTTAAGTCTCATGATGGATGATGGGGGGAGTTCTCCGCTGAGAGCTC
>Ga0209611_10010644_pt1 | contig 13472 bp, 4 predicted proteins | sample S1TSphgellanicum_3_FD_187693 | JGI IMG/M metagenome (GOLD analysis project Ga0209611, IMG submission 187693) | Host-associated microbial communities from peat moss isolated from Minnesota, USA - S1T2_Fc - Sphagnum magellanicum MG (SPAdes) (version 2) | ecosystem: Host-associated > Plants > Peat... | reverse complement strand
GGAGCGTGATCCCGCTCGCCCCCTACCGCACCTTCGGGACGGTGGAGCTGGCCGACGCGGTGGCCGACGCGCTCAACGGCGGCTTCGCCTGCCTCATGGCCAACCACGGCCAGATCGTCGGCGCCGCAAGCCTGGCCAAGGCTCTGGCCATCGCCGAGGAGGTCGAGGAACAGGCCGCCGTCTATTGGGGAACGCTGGCCATCGGCGGCCCTAACATTCTCGACGACGCCCAGATGGCCGAGGTGTTCGCCCAGTTCAACGGCTATGGGCAGGGGGCGTAAGGATACGGCGCCCGCGAAGACCTAACTCTTCGGCAAATCCGCCGGCGTCCAGCCGCCGCCGACGTATTCGACCAGCAGGACGCTCGCCAACAGACGCTGCTCCAGCACCGTCAGTACGCTTTGGGAGGCGGAGAGCGCCGAGGTCTGGGCGGAGATCACGGTCGTGTAATCGACGACGCCGGCCTTGTATTCGTTGAGATCGAGCTGCACCGCCTCACGCGCGGCCTTCTCATACGCCAGTTCCTCGGTCTCTTGCTGTTCGTAGACCCGCAACGCCGCGATCTCGTCTTCGACGTTCTGGAAGGCGGTCAGGACGGTCTGGCGATAGGCGGCGACGTCTTGGTCATAGACGGCGCGGGCGGCCCGCACCTCGGCGCGGCGCTGGCCGAAGTCCAAGAGGGTGTCGGCCGCAGACGCCCCAACGGACCAGAGGCTGGACGAAGCGCTGAACAGGTTTCCGATCTTGGAGGCGTCCGATCCCACCGAACCGGACAGGGTGAGGGTCGGATAGAAGGCCGATTCGGCGATGCCGATCTGGGCGTTGGCATAGTCTACGGTGCGCTCGGCTGCGGCGATGTCGGGCCGGCGCTGCAGCAGCGTCGAGGCCACGCCCACCGGCGCGACCGGGACGTCGCGGCTCAGCGACGCCGGCGCAATGGTCAGCTCGGCCGGCGTCACGCCCACCAGCATGGCGATCGCGTGCTCGTACTGCGCCCGGGCGGCGCCGAAGTTCGTCAGGGTGGCCTGCGCGCCCAGGAGCTGGGTCTGGGCCGACAAGACCGCCGATTTGGCCTGGGTTCCCGCCTTGTACTGATTGGTCGTCAGCTGCAGGTACTTCTGATAGTCGGCGACCGTTTCCTGGTAGAGCTTGATCTCGTCGTCCGTCACCCGAAGCTCGAAATAGTCTTCCGCCAGGGCCGCCTGCAGCGACAGCCTGTAGTTGGCGATATTGGCGGCGGCGCTCTGGGCGCTGGCCTTGTCGCCCTCGACCGTGCGGCGCACCTTGCCCCAGAGATCAGGGACCCAGCTGGCGTCCAGCCCCGCTGAATAGAGGTTGACCGGATTGGCGCTGTTGCTGACGACCGTCGTCGTTTGGGCGGCGCCTCCGCCGACCGTGCTCGCCCCCCCCGCGCCGCTCTTGCTCCTCTGGGCGCCCAGGCTGCCGGTTACAGTCGGGAAGTATTGGGATCGCGCCTCGGCCACAATCTGGTGGGCCTGGCGATAGATCGCCTCGTATTCCTTCAGGGTCTGGTTGGAGACCGCGATCCGCCGCTCCAGGCCGTCGAGCACCGGGTCATGGAACATCGACCACCAGGCGCCCTTATCAATCGACTCCTGCGGGTCGGCGGGGGTCCAGCCTTCGGCTTCCTTGAAGTGGGTGGCGACGGGCGCGGTGGGACGGACATAATTCGGGCCGACCGTACAGCCGCTCAAGAGCGAGGCGGCGGCGAGGCCACCCAGCAAAGGCCGGAGCGCGGCCCGTTCCGCCCGGCTTCGCTGTGCGGCCCCCTCCCGCCCTTCGGGCGTACTCCCCCATCGCTTCGCGCTAGGGGAGATGAAAAGCTCGGCGCCCTCATCCTCCCTATGCGAAGCATGGGGAGGGGGACCGCTGAAAGCGGTGGAGGGGCCGCGCGGGCGCGCGGAAAACGCCGCACGCACTCTGGTCGATATGGATCCGCCGGTGGATGTGGCTGTGGAAGGGGAGGTCTTTTCGGTCATGATCGGCCTTGCTACTCCGCCGGCGCGGGCGCTGGCGATGGACCGCGGCGCGGTCCAAGGGCGGTGGACGACCCGCCGCCTAAGCCTCGCGGATACCGCCGGCGACCGCGCGTGCGCAGCTTGTCGAGGTAGAGATAGACGACGGGGGTGGTGAGAAGGGTCAGCATCTGGCTCACCACCAGCCCGCCGATGATGGAGATGCCGAGGGGCTGACGCAGCTCGCCGCCTTGGCCCAGGCCCATCGCCAGGGGCACCGCGCCCAGGATGGCGGCGCAGGTGGTCATCAGAATCGGGCGGAAGCGCAGGATGCAGGCCTGGTAGATGGCGTCGCGCGACGACAGGTTCTGCTCCCGCTCCGCCACCAGGGCGAAGTCGATCAGCATGATGGCGTTCTTCTTCACGATTCCGATCAGAAGGATGACCGCGATCAGGGAGATGATCGTGAACTGCACGTTGAAGATCAGCATGGCCAAAACCGCCCCCACGCCCGCCGACGGCAGGCTGGAGATCACGGTCAGGGGGTGGATATAGCTCTCATACAGCATCCCCAGCACGATATAGACCGCAACCAGCGCCGCCAGGATCAGGATCGGTTCGCTGGCCAGCGAGGCGGTGTATTGCTGGGCCGTGCCCTGGAACGATCCGACGACGGTGGAGGGCATGCCGATCTGCTGCTTCACCTGCTCGATCTCGCGCTGGGCGTCGCTCAGCGCCTTGCCGGGGGCCATGTTGAACGAGATGGTCGCCGCTACGGACGTATTCTGATGGTTGACGGCCAGCGGCGTATTGCCGAGCGCATAGCTGGAGAAGGCCGAGAGCGGCGTCATCGGCTCGGCGGAGGTGGAGACAGCGACGCCCGTTGCGGTGGCCGTGCCGCCGCCGGTGGTCGACGCCGCAGAGCCCGCGCCGGACAGGGCCTTGCCGGCCGTTAGCGAGCTGCTTGAACTGGCGCTTGAGGCGTTAAGGAGGCTGACATTTGGCGTATAGCTGGTGGGGTTGGTGTTGGCGGTTGTCGTGCCGAAGATGCCTGCCGCGCCGATATGGCTCGTAGGCGCGGACGCCGTACCGAACAGGCCGGTTGGGCCGAATGTGGGTGTCACGCTTGACGCGCCGCTGGGATTTGCGGGCGTTGAGGCCGCCGTCGAACTCGTCGTAATGGCGCCGGTCGTTCCCCCCGGCGAGCCGCTGGACGAGGCGTTAGTTTGGAAACTCCCCGCCCCTGTGCTGCTGGACGTCGAAGGCGCCGCGAGGGCGTTGGACGTAATCGACGCCGCCGCGGGCAGGCTGAGCGCCGCCGCCGCGCCCGACCCGCCGCCGCCGACCGTGGTCGAAGTTGACGTGGCGCTGGAGGACGCCGCTGTGACGACGCCGGATGCCGTTACGTTGGCGCTCGGCGGCGTCACATAGATGTTCTTCAGGTCGTCCGGCTCGCGCTGGAAGGGCTGAGCCACCTCCATGACCACCTGATACTGGTTCAGGGGATTATAGATGTTGGACGCCTTGTTCTGCGCAAAGGCGTCGCCGAGCGTGGTGTCGATCTGCGACGTGGTCAGCCCGAACCGAGCCGCCGTCTCACGATCGAAGGTGATGTAGGTCTCTAGCGCGTGGGACTGCTGATCGGTGTTCACCTGGGCCAGATCGGGGAGCGCCTTCATGGCGTTGTAAAGCTTGTTGGACCAGGTGCGCAGCGTATCGGCGTCGTCGCTCTCCAGCGTATATTGGTATTGAGCCCCGCTCGAGCGGCCGCCAACCTGAAGGTCCTGGGCCGCCTGTAGAAAGAGACTTATGCCCGCGACATGGGCGAGCTTGGGCTGCAGCCGGGCGATCACTTGGTCGGCGCTGATCTTGCGCTCACCCTTGGGCTTCAAAGTGATGAAGGTGAAGCCGTTGGGCGCTGAGGAATACGAGGCTGAGGCCTGGACCGCTGGGTCGTGGGTAATAATGCTCTGAACCCGCTTCATCTTCGCCGACGTATTGTCGAACGAGGAGGATTGATCCGACTGCAGCATGCCTATGAGAAGGCCGTTGTCCTGTTGGGGAAAGAACCCCTTGGGGACGATGATATAGAGATAGAAGGTCAGGAAGATCGTCAGAAACAGGCTGATCAAAACCAGGAGGCTGTTGTCGAGCGCCCAGATCAGGCAGCGCTCGTACGTCTGCAAAATCTTGTCGAAGCCCCATTCGAACCCCTGGGACAGGCGGCTGAAAACGCCCTTTTTGGCGTGCCGGCCTTCCCCTGGGTGTTCATCGATCAGGCGCGCGGCCATCATCGGCGTGGCGGTGAGGGAGACGACCAGGGAGATCAGGATCGACGCCGACAGCGTCAGGCCGAACTCTCGAAACAGCCGTCCCACCAGGCCGCCCATCGCCAGGATCGGGATAAAGACGGCGATCAGCGAGATCGACATCGACATCACGGTGAACCCGACCTCGCGCGAGCCGATCAGCGCCGCCTTCATCCGCGGCATGCCGGCTTCGACGTGGCGCGTGATATTTTCCAGCACCACGATGGCGTCATCGACCACGAAACCTGTGGCGATGGTCAGGGCCATCAAGGAGAGATTATCCAGGCTGAAATGCAGCACGTACATGATCGCGAGCGTGCCGATCAGCGACACCGTCACCGCGACGCCAGGGATCAGCGTCGCCCGTCCGTTGCGCAGGAAGACCAGCACCACCAGCACCACCAGAATGACGGCGAGCAGCAGGGTCGTCTCAACGTCGGCGATCGAGGCGCGGATATTGGTGCTGTTGTCGACGATGGTGGTGATCTTGATCTGGGGCCCGAGCGCAGCCTGGAGCTGCGGCAGAAGCGCTTTGATGCTGTCGACCGTCGTAATGATGTTGGCGCCCGGCGACTGGGTCACGCGGATGATGATGCCGGGCTTGCCATTGACGAGGCCCAGGTTCTGCAGGTTCGACGGACCATCGATCACCTCGGCGATGTCCTTCAAGCGCACAGGGTCATTGTGGCGGAAGGCGACGATCAGGTTCTGATAGTCGGCGGCGACATTGGCTTGGTCGTTGGTGTTGATCTGATAGCTGCGGTCGCCGACAGAGATGGCGCCCTTGGCCAGGAAGAAGTTGGCGGAGTCGATCGCCGCGCGCACATCTTCTGTGCCAATGCCATACTTGTTCATGGCCAACGGGTTCATTTCGACCCGCACGGCCGGCGACGCCCCGCCGCCGAGATCCACTTCGCCCACGCCCTGAACCTGGGATATGGCCTGGTTCAAGAGGATGTCGGCCTTGTCGTAGATCTGGTAGGTGGCCAGGGTGTCCGACGTCAGCCCGATCACCAGGATCGGGCGCAAGGCCGGGTTCACCTTGCGATAGTTCGGCAGATTGCGCAGGCTGGAGGTGGGCAGGAGGTTCTTGGCCGCGTCGATGGCGGCCTCGACATCCCGCGCCGCGCCGTTGATGTCGCGGTCGAGCCCGAACTGGAGCGTGATCCGCGTCTGGCCGGTGCCGCTCTGGGACGTCATCTCCGTGACGTCGGCGATGGTGCCGAGCTGGCGTTCGAGCGGCGTCGCGACGGTCGCCGCGACGACGGTCGGGCTGGCGCCGGCGTCGTTGGCCTGGATCGAGATGGTGGGGATGTCCACCTGGGGCAGGGGCGCCACCGGCAGCACAAAATAGGCGGCGACGCCCACGAGCGCCATCGCCAGGGTCAGCAAGGTTGTGGCGACCGGCCGGCGAATGAACATCGCCGACATGTTGCTCCCGTTGGTCTCCGGGTCGTCTCCGAGGGGCGGCGGATCGATCGTCGTCAAGACGGCGACCCCTCCGGCGCCGGGCCGCGCACGCCATAGCCATCGTCGTTAGGGCCTTCCCGCGCGGGGCTCTCCTTATCGCGACGCGCCAGCTTGGAGGCGAGGTTGTCGAACATGATGTAGATCACCGGCGTGGTGAACAGCGTCAGCACCTGGGAGAAGATCAGGCCGCCGACAATGCTGATGCCGAGCGGTCGCCGAAGCTCCGCCCCCATGCCGCCGCCGACCCACAGCGGGATGGCCCCGATGAGCGCCGCCATGGTCGTCATCATGATCGGCCGGAAGCGCAGGAGGGCGGCCTGATGGATCGCCTCTTGCGCCGTCAGCCCCTCGTTGCGTTCGGCCTCAAGCGCGAAGTCGATCATCATGATCGCGTTCTTCTTGACGATGCCGAACAGCAAAATGATTCCGATGATGCCGATGACGCCCAGGTCCTGACCGCAGATCATCAGGAAGAACAGGGCGCCGACCGCCGCCGAGGGCAGGGTGGAGAGAATCGTGACGGGGTGGACGAAGCTCTCGTAGAGGATCCCCAGCACGATATAGATCGCCACGATCGCCGCCAGGATCAGCCACAGCTCGTTCGACAGCGACGCGCGATAGGCTTGGGCGGCGCCCAGGAAGGTGGTGGTGATGCTGATCGGCACGCCGATCTTCTTTTCCGCTTGCTGAATCCGCGTCACGGATTCGCCGAGCGACACGCCGTTGGCCAGGTTGAAGCTGATGGTGGTGGCCGGGAACTGGTTTTGGTGCGTGACCACCAGCGGCGCATTTTGGATCCGAAGTGTGGCGATGGCCGACAACGGAACAGAGCCGCCCGAACTGGTCGTCAGATAGAGGTCGTTCAGCGACTCCGGCGACTTCTGGACACTGGGCGAGGCTTCCAGGATCACGCGGTACTGGTTGGACTGGGTGTACATGGTCGAGGCGATGCGCTGGCCGAACGCGTCGTACAGCACGTTGTCGATCGACTGCAGGCTCACGCCGAGGCGAGCGGCGCTATCGCGATCGACCTGGATATAGGCCTCAAGACCGTTGTTCTGGGCGTCGGACGACACGTCTTCGAGCTTGGGGTCCTTGCGCAGCGCCTCCAGCAGCTTGGAGGTCCAGCTGTTGAGGGAGGGCTGATCCACCGAGGCCAGAATGAACTGGTACTGGGTGCGGCTGACATTGGCGTCCAGGGTCAGGTCCTGCACCGGTTGGAGATACATGGCGACGCCGGGAACGCTCGCCGTCTCCTGGTTCAGCCGGCGAATGATTTGGGTGGCGGACTCGTGGCGCTGATCGAGCGGCTTCAGATTGATCAGGACGCGGCTGGAGTTAACGGTTTCGTTCGTGCCGTCGACGCCGACGAACGAAGAGACGCTGGTCACCGCCGGATCGGTCAGGATGGCCTCGGCCAACTGCCGCTGCCGCTCGGTCATGGCGCTGTAGGAAATCGTCTGCGAGGCTTCGGTCACGCCCTGGATCAGGCCGGTGTCCTGGGTCGGGAACAGGCCCTTGGGGATGGTCAGATAGAGCGCCACGGTAATGAAGAAGGTCGCGAGCGCCACGATCAGGGTCAGGACCTGGTTGGCGAGGACCCAATTCAGCCCACGATCATACTGCTCGATCACCCAGTCGAACGCCTTCTCCGCCCGGTCGCCGAAGCCGCCAGGCTTGGGTTCCTTGGGATGGCGCAGGAACAGGCCGCACAGGGACGGCACCAGCGTCAGGGAGACGATGGCCGAGAAGATGATGGTGACGGCCAGCGTCACCGCGAACTCCCGGAACAGGCGCCCGACCACATCGCCCATGAACAGCAGCGGGATCAACACCGCCAGGAGCGAGACGGTCAGCGAGATGATGGTGAAGCCGATTTCGCCCGAGCCGCGAAGGGCGGCCGCCCGACCTTCTTCGCCGGCTTCGACGTGGCGGCTGATGTTCTCGATCATCACGATGGCGTCGTCGACGACGAAGCCGGTCGCCACCGTCAGGGCCATCAGGGTCAGGTTGTTCAGGCTGTAGCCTAAGAAGTACATCACCGCGAAGGTGCCGACCAAGGACAGGGGCACCGCCACGCCGGAGATCAGAGTGGCGGCGACGTTGCGTAGGAAGACGAAGATCACCAGCACGACCAGGCCGATCGCCAGGATCAGCTCGAACTCGACGTCGTCGACCGAGGCGCGGATAGTGACCGTGCGGTCGGTGGTGGCGACCATGTCCACGCCCGCCGGCAAGGCCGCTTCGAGCTGGCCCGGCTCCGTCTTGTCGAGGCAGGCTTGATCCTGACAGAAGGTGCGCGGCAAGAGCTTCTTGATACTGTCTACGACGCCGATGACATTGGCGCCCGGCTGCCGCTGGACGTTCAAAATCACCGACGGCGTGGTGTTGTTCAGGGCGCTGAGCTGGCCGTTTTCCGCCCCTGAAACGATCGTGGCGACGTCGCTCAGATGGATCGGCGCGCCGTTGTGATAGGCGATGATGACCTGGCCATACTGGGCTGGGTCGGTGATCTGATCGTTGGCGTCGATGGTGTAGGACCGCTGGGGTCCGTTGAAACTGCCCTTGGAATCCAAAACGTTGGCGGATTCGATGGTGGATCGCAGGGTTTCAAGCGATAGGCCGTAGGCGGCCAGCGCCTTCGGGTTGGCCTGCACGCGCACCGCAGGCCGCTGTCCGCCGGACACGCTGACGAGGCCGACGCCGGCCACTTCGCTGAGCTTGGAGGCGAGGCGGGTGTCGGCCAGATCCTCAACCTGATTCAGGGGCATGGTCTTGGACGACAGCGCGATCGAGACGATCGGCGCGTCGGCCGGATTGACCTTGGCGTAGGTCGGATAGTTGGGCAGGTCCGACGGCAAGAGGCTGCTCGCCGAATTGATGGCGCCCTGCACCTCCTGCTCGGCCACATCCAGGCTGAGGTTCAGATTGAACTGCAGCGTAATCACCGAGGCGCCCTGGGAGGACACCGAGCTCATTCCGGTCAACCCCTCCATCTCCCCGAACTGCCGTTCCAAGGGCGCTGTGATGTAGGAGGTGGTCACCGCCGGGCTGGCGCCGGGGTAGAAGGTCGTCACCTGGATCGTGGGATAGTCCACCTCCGGCAGGGCCGACAGCGGCAGGAACTGGAAGCCCACCACCCCCGCCAGGAAGATCGCCACCATCAGAAGCGAGGTCGCGATCGGCCGCAGGACGAACAGTCGGGACGGACTGAACGCATAGGTGCGCTCGGCGGGCGGGTCTCCCGAAGGGCCTTGAGGGGACGAACCCGAGGTCCGGCTATGGGCGTCGCTCATCAGGGTTGGCCGCCGTCGCCGCCGCCTTGACGTCCTCCGCCGCGATGCTGGGCCATCTCAGCGCGAACCTGCGCCAGCTTGGCCTTCTGATCTGGACGCAGAATCGGCTCCAGCTGGCTGAAGGCTTGCTCCATCGCCTGACGCCGGGCGTTGCGCTGGGCGTCAGGATCGTCGCCGGCGTTGGCCGCCGCGGTCATGGCGTCGCCGCGGGCCTTGGTGAAGATCGCTTGGGCCTTCAGTTGCTGCTGCGCATCGAGGTTCAAGGGCGCCAGCAAGGCCTGCACGCGACCCGGGCCTGTCGTGGCGCCGCCCATGGAGGACGCTGCGGTCCCTTGGCCGGGCACGCCTTGGCTCGAACCGGCCGGGGCGGGCGCCGCGTCGCTGGAGCCGTCGCTGCTGCCGGGTCCGCCGCCACTGACAGAGCCGCTGGCGGCCGCGATCGACGCCGCGCTGGGTTGGCCGGCTTGACGCTCGCCGGTGGGGCAGCCGCCGCTCCGCCCGCCGCCGGGCGCCGCGCCGCCGTAGGGGCCATGGGCGCCGGGGTGGCGCCCGCCGTGGCCACCGGCGCCTGCGCCGGGGAAGGCCGGGATGCAGTCGCCGGGCAGGATGACGGCGGCGCCCTCGCGCAGACGGTCCGAGCCATCGGTCACCACGATGTCGCCAGGCTCCAGCCCGCTGACGATCGCCGTCTGCTCGCCAGCCGCGGGGCCGGCCGTGACGGTGCGCATCGTGACGGTGTGATGGTTCTGGCCGCCCTGCACCACATAGGCGTAGAGGCCGTTGGCGCCGCGCAGCACCGCCGCGGTGGGGGCGATGACGGCGTTGTGCAGGGTGTCGACCAGCACGCGCACATTGACGAATTGCTGCGGGAACAGGGTTCCTGCGCCGTTGTCGAAGCGGGCCTTGGCCTTGACCGTGCCGGTCGTGCTGTCGACGATGTTGTCCAGGGTCAAGATCTTGCCGACGGCGAGCTGGGTGACGCCCGTGCGGTCGTAGGCGACCACGGGCAGGCTGGCGCCGGCGTGCAGGCGCGCCTGCACCTGGGGCAGGTTGTCCTCCGGCAGGGCGAACTCCACGTCCATCGGCGTAATCTCGGTGACGATAACGAGGCCGTTGGTCAGCCCGCTCGAGACATAGTTGCCCACATCGACCTGGCGCAGACCAACCCGGCCCGTCACGGGGGACACGATGTGGCAATAGGCGATATCGAGCTTCGCCGTGGCGATCGTGGCTTCGTCCGCCTTCACCGTGCCTTCGTCCTGCTTCACCGTCGCCGCCTGCAGATCGACCTGCTGGCTGGCGATGGAGTCCTGGGACAGGAGCAGCTGGTAGCGCTTCAGATCGACCTGGGCCTCGTTCAAAGCGGCTTGATCACGCGCCAGGGCGGCTTCCGCCGACGCCAGTTGGGCGCGATACAAGCGATCGTCGATCTGGACCAGCAGCTGGCCCTTCTTGACCATCTCGCCTTCCTTGAAGGCGATGGTCTGGATGTAGCCGGCGATCTGGGGCTGCACTAGGACGGTGGCCAGCGGCGTCGCCGAGCCGAGCTCGTTCAAATAGATCGGCATATCGCCGCGCGTGACCGCGGCGCTCGCTACAGTGGTCGCTACATTTGCGCCTGGGCCGCGACCATGGCGTGCGGCCCCAGCCTGGCCCTGGCCGCCATGGGGCGCCAGGAACCAGATGGCGATGAGGACGATCAGCACCAATACGATGAGCCACACCCATCCAAGCCGCGACTTGCGAGGCGGAGGCGCCTTGGGGCCCGCAGCGAACGAGGCGGCTGGGGCCGCGGGACGACGCTCGTCCGACATCGGCGCCTTGGCGGGGGCCGGGGGACGAGAGCTGGGCCGAGATCCTGTATCCACGCGGGTCTAACTCCTGGGGGTCGGAAGGGGCGTTGAAACCAAAAAAGACCGGACAGCGCCTTCCTTTAGTCGAAACGGAGCCGTTGACCACATCCCTTCCGTAGGGACCTCGCCCTTTTTGAGGCGGGCGAAGTCTGATTTGGGACCGAAATGCGACGATGTTGCGTTCGCGCTACAAGGTTGGCAAATGTGGCGCTTGGAACGGATGCCAGTTTGACGTCCATGAACTATAAATTCTAAAAGGTTTTAACGCATATCGGCGCCTGTTGGCGGGGGATAGCCAAGGCGGCGCGGGGCGAGGGGGCAGGGGCGGACAGTGTCCGCCCCTTTTCATTGTCAGCCTGAAAGTATATTTCACTACAGAAATAATCTATTTCGCGCGGCGCCGGCTATAGCGCCGGGGCGCAAGGGCGCGCATCGGCCTGGATGAGGCTCTAGCGCTAGGCCCAGGGTTCGCCTACCTTCCGTTCATGCCACGTTCCGCCAAAGGGGCGCCGCCCAAGGGCGCGTCCACCTCGTCGTCGCCTCAGACGTCAGCGCCGCCGCCGGGCGGCGCGGATGCGGGCGCCGTCGCGCGTCCTGGCGTTGAGGACGCCGGTGTCGCCTGGGTCGGCGCGCCGTCGAATATGACCGTCGTAAATCTGGCCGCCCTGAACCCGGCCGCCCAGAACCCGGACGATGGCGGCGTCGCGCTCGCTGCTATGCCCATGTGGGCGCCGCACCGTCCGTCCCGGCCGGCCAAGTCCGAGGGCGGACGGCGGTTCAAGCTGGTCTCCTCTTATGAGCCTGCGGGCGACCAGCCCAAGGCCATCGCCGAGCTGGCGGCCGGCGTCGAGGCGGGGGAGGCGGACCAGGTGCTGCTGGGCGTCACCGGCTCCGGCAAGACCTTCACCATGGCCAAGATCATCGAGGCGGTGCAGCGTCCAGCCCTGATCCTGGCGCCCAACAAGACGCTCGCCGCCCAGCTCTACGGGGAGTTCAAGTCGTTTTTCCCCGACAACGCGGTGGAGTACTTCGTCTCCTACTACGACTACTACCAGCCCGAGGCTTATGTGCCCCGGACCGACACCTACATCGAGAAGGACAGCTCGATGAACGAACAGATCGACCGGATGCGCCACTCGGCGACCCGGGCGATCCTGGAGCGGGACGATGTGATCATTGTCGCCTCGGTCAGCTGTATCTACGGCATCGGCTCGGTCGAGACCTATACGGCCATGACCTTCGAGCTGAAGGTCGGCGAGATCGTCGACGAGCGGCGGCTGATGGCCGATCTGGTCGCGCTCCAATACAAGCGCAACGACCAGGCCTTTGCGCGGGGCACGTTCCGTCGCCGCGGCGACGTGATCGAGATCTTCCCCGCCCACTATGAGGACCGCGCCTGGCGCTTCTCGCTCTTTGGCGAAGAGATCGAGAGCATCGTCGAGTTCGATCCCCTCACAGGCCGCAAGACCGCCGACCTGCCCTCGGTCAAGATCTACGCCAACAGCCACTATGTGACGCCGCGCCAGACCTTGAAACAGTCCATGGACCAGATCCGCCACGATCTGGAGGTGCGGCTGAAGTGGTTCAACGAGAATGGCAAGCTGCTGGAGGCCCAGCGGCTGGAGCAGCGCACCCGCTTCGATCTGGAGATGATGGAGACCACCGGCTCCTGCGCCGGCATCGAGAACTATTCCCGCTATCTGACGGGTCGCAAGCCGGGCGAGCCGCCGCCGACCTTCTTTGAATACCTGCCCGACGGCGCGCTTCTGTTCACCGACGAGAGCCACGTCACCGTGCCCCAGATCGGCGGCATGTATCGCGGCGACTATCGTCGGAAAACCACGCTCGCCGAGTATGGCTTCCGGCTCCCCTCCTGCATGGACAACCGCCCTCTGAAGTTCGAGGAGTGGGAGGCGATGCGGCCCCAGACGGTCCACGTCTCGGCCACGCCCGGCCCGTGGGAGATGGAGAAGACCGGCGGCGTGTTCGTCGAACAGGTGATCCGGCCGACCGGCCTGATCGATCCCCCGGTCATCGTGCGCCCCGTCAACAAGGACGGCCACAGCCAGGTCGACGATGTGATCGCCGAGATCAAGGAGGTGGCCAAGGTCGGCTACCGGGCGCTCGTCACCGTCCTCACCAAGAAGATGGCCGAGGACCTGACGGAATATATGCACGAGCAGGGGGTGCGGGTCCGCTACATGCACTCCGACGTCGATACGGTGGAGCGGATCGAGATCATCCGCGACCTGCGGCTGGGCGCCTTCGACGTGCTGATCGGCATCAACCTGCTGCGCGAAGGGCTCGACATCCCCGAGTGCGGCCTGGTCGCCATCCTGGATGCGGACAAGGAAGGGTTCCTGCGCTCCGAAACCTCGCTGATCCAGACCATCGGCCGGGCCGCCCGCAACATCGACGGCAAGGTGATCCTCTACGCCGACCGCATCACCGGCTCGATGGAGCGGGCCATGGCGGAGACCCAGCGCCGCCGGGAACGCCAGAACGCCTACAACCTGGAGCACGGCATCACGCCGGAAAGCGTCAAGCGCGGCATCGCCGATATCCTGG
>Ga0209611_10010643_pt1 | contig 13473 bp, 11 predicted proteins | sample S1TSphgellanicum_3_FD_187693 | JGI IMG/M metagenome (GOLD analysis project Ga0209611, IMG submission 187693) | Host-associated microbial communities from peat moss isolated from Minnesota, USA - S1T2_Fc - Sphagnum magellanicum MG (SPAdes) (version 2) | ecosystem: Host-associated > Plants > Peat... | reverse complement strand
TTCTAGATCCAGTAAAGGAAATTTGAAGTCTGAACTAGCCATAAAGGAGGGCAGAGTCATTAGGGTTTTGAAGGAGCTCCTTTGTTTTTTTAATGCATAAAATATGAAACCATGATCACCCAGAAAGCATAATCTGGATTTTGTATAGGATCTAATGACACAATTGAGTCTTCTCTAGAGTCATTTTTATTCTTCAATTATTTTGGGTACCAGTCAACAACCATTAAATAAGCTTTGTTTATTCTGACATAGCCAAAAAAAGCAATGAGAATCTCCTGGCCATAAGCATCACCAGCTAGAGCTTGCAATTAGTCTATGGACTTCCTATTTTTGAATGAAAAGGGTATAGAACTAGGGTTTAGGGTTTAGGGTCCTAAACCCTTAAAAACCCTAAACCCATCATACAATTGGGGACCCATAAATCTAGAAAACAAATCTCCCGCTGCTTTTTCATGTAAATCAGTGCCAAAAGGTTCTAAAGAAACTCCAGAAATTAGGGTTGCAGTCCACCTACTACAACCTATCCCACCTCAGGCAACATGATGCCCCTTAACTTTGAGCCAAAAGAATCAGCCAAAAGAAATAGCTATGGTTGTGGGTGGGGCAAAGCTTTGAGAGGAGTGAATGGGGGAAGTATAAACCAGAGGTTTGGGGTAGGTATTAGAAAAGACTGCATCAAAGCCCCCCATCCGGGTATCATAACGGGTATCATACTTGATGCCCATGGTTATTGGCAATATTCGGATAGATCTGGAATAATACCAATAATATTTCCAATTTATTGTGACATTGAATTTTCTTTTCAATTTTGTGACATCAAAAATTTGGCAAAATTTTTCTAGAAACTGAGACTTAGCAAAATTAGTCAACTTTATACTAGAAAAAACTAAAATCCCAATTATTTTTTTGTCCCAAAAAAAAAAAAAAAAAAAAAAACACTGTTTGTGACTATTCAATTGAATAATTTCCCACTTTCACAAAATATATTTCTGATTTATGAAGTCTCAGAGCATTCAAGCTTCAATGTTCCAGAGCTTGGAAACTGAGTAAGTATTGGGTAGTTACCACTAACCACACCTAGCACGGTATGTTGTGACTCATATTAGTTAGTTGTGGGGACCCCCAACGTTTTATTTTTATTTTTATTTTTCCCAATGGGCGTCTTTGATTGGCCCATCACCAAAAAAATTAAGTAAATAATCAAGCTTTGGACAGCCCCAAAATCAATAGGTTGTAATCTTTTCCTTTGGGCTGCTCAAACAGGTTACAAGAGTAAAACTTAGGGCAAAGAAGGATATGGGATAAAGTGAGGAGTGAGAACCTTTTGGGAACATGTTGGGGAACACATTGGGAACTTGGGTAGCATCATGAGAAATTGATGGGAACACATTGGGAACACAAAATCCAACTCCAGTATTTTATATGTTGTTAGATATCCATTCAAACCTAATGTCAAATCTGGAAAAATTTTAAATAATAATTTCAATACTTGAAAATTAGAATTTTTTAAAAATTGAGTTTTAGCATTATTTTCAAAAACATTGCTAGCTAGCTAAAAGTCACCAAGAAAAATTATTTTAATTATTATTGTGAGTTTTTTTCCAATGGACCACACTAATTAGGAGTTTAATTCACTAGTTTAGAGCATTTGAAACCCTACAAAAATGCAAATTGACCCTACTAAGGTTCTCATTTAATGACATTAGTAAGAAATGTGAGTGTAGTTATTTAACCCAATTCACTATGGGGTTCCAAAAGTGAACTATGCCACCATACTCTTGCATCATTTTATCTTGGGTGAAACTTGAATCATTCCTGCCTACCTCTCTATTGAAAACAATTCACTAACATCCATTTTTTATATTATTCAAATAATTATTTTAATCTTGGATTAAAATGTATAATTATCATTATTTCATATGTTGCATTTTTATTCTATATATGAAATTATTAATTTATGTATGTTAAATGTATATAATGTTAATGTACAATATATAACATTGAAAGTTTTTGTAAATATCCTTATTAATTATATGTTCATAAATCATATTGTATATATGATATATAATATGTTTGGTAATATTGTAATATGAAATATATTAGAATTTCATTTCATATAAAATATCAAAAAAAATCGACATAATATATTATTCATTTTATAATATAATATGAAATAGTAATATCAATTAATCTATGGCTAATCTTAGATTAATGAATATTTTTATATTTTATTTATGTTAGCCATAAATTATTTTTTAATAACAAAGGTTGCAAATTGTCAAAACATATTTTTCATACAAATATTTTAAAAGTTGTTATTAAACAATCAAATTCAAATGTGTTTTCCTTAAAAGGGCTTGGAAAGTTTTTATATTTATTTACTATAGATGTGAAGAAATTTTTTAAAACATCAAAAATGAATTTTCATTTGTTTCATTTGAAGAAAGTACCTAATATTTTATATATGTCAACGTTTGATTTGTAAAACAATTTAGTGTTTAATTGTGATATATGTAATCTTTGACATCTTTTGTCACAATGTCAAATTGTAATTGGTTAGCAAAGACAATTTGATTTTCTCCAAAGAGACCAATTCATTTTTTATTCATGTATTTTCTTCATAATTAACTCTAATGAATAACCTTTTTATAACTAGGAACTTAACAATGTTTCAGATCTTTCAAACTTTTCATCTTCATTCATTTCCTTTGTTGAAATTTCACTTTCATTCATGGAAATATCATCCCAAACAATTGGTTCCATTTTTTACAAGTGTGTTATGAGACTAAGGTTGAGAAAGACAGAAACAAAAAAACTTTCAAATTTTTAAAATCTTGTTATGCATTTCAATTATTTATTGTTAGTAATTTATTTTCTTAAAATTTGAAAAATGAACAACTGGGAAACAATTACAACATTTACAAGTATGATGTGCAATGTATCATGTGTAATCACTAATCATCCACTTAAAAAATGATGCAAAATGCAAAAGAAATGATGATGTAGATATATGCAACTACAAAAATATTTTAACATTAAGAAGAATTTCATGGAAACAAAAGATAATACTACAAACAACAAAAAAAACAACACATAAACAAAACAAAAAATAAAAACACAAAAAAATAATGTTTTAAAAAACATACAATTTTTTAGAGTTCAAGGTTGTCAAGTTGTACCCCAAAACAAAGACACAATGCACCATTTGCACTTGCAACTTGCACAAAGGCAAAAGGGAGGAAATACCAACCAAAAAAGGAAAAAACATCACAAATAACAACCATGATAAAAGAACAAATAGGAGGTACCTAATATCTCATTGATGAACACCTACAAGATGTGAACAACAACCACAAATAACAATCACAAGCAACAACACATGCACCACGATTGTGAAAAACAACCAAAAGCAATAGACTACACAACAACTATGAAAAAACAACAAGGACCAATGCTTAAGTAACAAAATGAACAACATTTGAACATTGCCCAAACACCACCCAAGTGTTAACTACATTGCCTAAGGATGAACATCATTGAATAATGAATTGTTGTGCAATAGCACCACCAACCAACATCACAAGGGGTTGGCCAATATATGTTACAAGTTCTTTCAATTTTTTAGTAAAGAAATTATGTGAGTAACATCGTTAAAGTTATAGCAATCCCAAACCCCGAACTTTCATGCTTGGGTTGCATGTTTCATGCCTTCAAGCAACATTAGGAATTGCAACCTTAGACTCTTATGTGCTCATTGATTAAAGTTGTTGCAACCTTAGATTTTGGTGTGATTTAAGAATTTCATAAGCTCCAAGACATCCACAATGAGGAACACCATGAGCACAAAATCGATACTTGTAGCACCACAAGAAACAAAAAATGATACTAAAAGAAACCAAAGCAAAAAAAAAAAAAAAAATAAAAAAAAAAAAAAACAAAAAAAAAAAAAAAAAAAAAAACAAGATCAATAATGCAAAGAACAAAAACAACAATGGAATGAAGAAGGTAGAAAAAAGTGGGTCCTAAATTGAGTGACTAGGTTTTTTTGTACAATTCACACCTCCCCTCCTTACAAAACTAGATGTGATTCCACCTTGAACCCTATTGCCTACCCAACCTAAAACTAATTAACTACCAAGAACTTTATACCTTAAGATCCATTCATGGGGGTTATTACTATAACTATATTATTACTTGAGATTCATTTATTTAAGGTTATTAAAAGAACTTAGTTCTTAGCCAATTGGTTTTTTACAAAATGGTACCTAATGAATAGGATGTCACCCTTGTTGATACCCGTTGATTCTTTTAGAAATGAGTTGAACTAAATTCCATTTTGATTTTGAACTTGGGTTTTAGTATCCGCCCGACATTGGTTCAAACTTTTTATGTCAATGATGGTTTAAAAGTTGATGTCAAGGTGCCACAAATTATGTATTGTGTTGTATGTTATAATGTTCATGTTAGTATTCTAATTTTGAACAAACAAACAAGGTTGAGGAAAGGTTTAGTTTCATATTTCAAAAGTAATGGTATAATTGCATTGAAAAAAAATTTGGATCAAAACATGGATTAATTGCAAAAAAATGTGAAGAAGAAATGAATATTAAACATGAAAAGTCCAATGGAAATGCAACCTACAAAAAAAGTCTTGCAATAAGTTTTAGTGTAGTCTCTAATTTTTTGGGGGCCATGGACACTTTTTAAAAAATAAATGTGCAACAAAAAAAATTTAAAAAAAAACTTGGTTCTTCTAATTGTCAAAAATAATTTGCCTATATTTCAATATGTTGAAATCATCTAGTTAAAACGCTTCATATTGAGGTTATGCCTTCATGTTCTGGTCCTTTCCGTAAAGAGCCTTGGTTAGGAAGTGTTACCAAACTTTGTTGAGAAGAAAAAAAATTATATGTCTTGCTAGTTTTAACAAATTGTGTCTTCAACTAAAAGCTTTGATTTTTGGATGTCCAAAAGGGCACATGATGTTTTTACATTGGTTATGAATTTTTTGGGAATGGATTGGATGCCAAACCATATTACAATTGGCTTGTTCGAGGCATTTGAAACTTCATGCCCATTCTTGACAAAAAAATCTACAAGATCTTGTAATATAGTTTGACCAAAAAAATCATTGCTTATATGAAAGATGAAAAATCTAATTTGAATATAATGATAACTTTACTCAAATATGTAATTAGTTGTGACATTTTTGGGTGTGAAGGAAAGTTTTTAAAGGACATATCTTTTTAAGGCGCATGGGTATGCACTATTGAAGAGAATGTTTACATAGGCTCGAAATATGTTTTTTTTATCAAATTTGTAGAAATGTATAATGTGGCCTAAAATGTTAAGGGAAATGGCAACAAGAGTGGATGAAAGGTTGCACTAATGAACACACCAATGAAAACAAGGTAAAATTCTCAATCACTATATTTTTGTTTTGTTTTTAAAATTTTGAAATCCTTTGTTATATAATTTTACTTTTGATTACATGATTTTTACGCAAGTTTGCAAGTGAAGTAAAGGTGATTTATAATTCTGAAAATCCATTGTCCTTTATTACAACATGTAGATTGGTGCCGAGGTCACCAATCGTCTACAACCCCCCTCCCCCTCTCACATGACATATATTGCAAATTATTGTTGATTGTTTGTCTTTTGTTGTCACTAAATGTGTTTTAAATTAGTTAAAGGGTCATGGTTGTTTAATGATGTGTTGCATGCAACTACAACCATGGGCCTTAAACTAAAACTATATATTAACAATTCTCGTGTTTTGGATAACTTGATGGAAGATGACTTAGGTGTGTATAATAAAATTGAAAAGTGTTGCATTGAACATGAAAAGGAAATATGTTGGGTGATTACTTCAAGTTCTTTCTTTCTTAACAAAATATAATGAGAAGAAAACTCACAATATGTCATCCCTAATCTTAGATCCTAAATACAAAAGCTTGAAATTAATACGTTCTTTTATTGGTCATGAACAAAGGGTGCCCATAGTTGAAGAACATGATAGGAGATCCTTGTTTCCTATGCTCTTGAAATTTTATCATCATTTACATTCATTATTGGGGAGTGAAATTTGTTTCTTAATAGAAGTGAAGAAGATTGTAGTGTGCATATTTTTGAAATGATGGTGAACATTGGTGAACTTGCAAAAGAGCGTGTCAATTGAAACTAAGAAAATATTTTCCCATGTTGAGATGTTAATCATTGTGAATAATAATTGGCCCAATGAAGTTAGGGCTAGTTGTAAGCCCCCTTTTAGTTTGGTAAAATTGATAGAATTTAATTTGGGACTAAAGGAGGAATTATAATAGTTTGAAAGTTCATCTTAGCAAGATGAATTGAAGGAAACACAAGAATGTTTATACATTGTATGCAATGATTATTACCTTGGCCATTCAAATATTTCATAATTTTATTTTGATGTTTATTTGTCATATTTCAAAACTTGTATTGGTTATTGTGTTTGAAAATATACCTAAAATATTTGGAAATAATCGTAAGAAAATAGTTTGAATTTAAATTTGACTTAAATAATTATCTAGGTATATTCAGCTAACATGAATGAAGTAAGAACCATTTGTGAAAGAATTAGTTTTGAAAATAAGAAAAAGTTAAGAACTAGGAAGGGAATTTTTTTAAAAAGGAAAATTGTCCTCGTTTTTTGGAAAAATAAAGTGTAAGAATTGGAATAATTGGTCATTAAACAATTTTGATATCTTCCCAACACTAGTTCAAACCTTGATGCCAACAATTGTATGTTGACCATATACATGCCACACAACTTTAAAATATGCCTATTATTGATACATGTAAATTTCCTATTCAACCAAATGTTAATGAAATCATTATGTCTATAACAACTTGTCCTTGTTAACTAAAATGCACAACAAATTCACTAAATGTTTTATTTAATGAAATTGTCCCAATTTCACCCAAAACTTAATAAAAAAACCAATCCCCATTCATTAGAGGACATAACAAATACACTGGTTTTTCGATTAATGAAATTGTTTCAATTTCACCCAAAACCTAGCAAAATTCCTAATGAACTTGGCCACATCCCCTATTAGTGTGAGAAAAGGGATCAACCATTGTTCATTAATTCATCATTCACAAATAAGTAAAAACCAATGTTGAACATGTACATATTACAAACTACACCAAATCTTGGTATCAAGATGTTTTTTAAAGTTCATAGCCATGATTTTATAAAAATAAAATACTCAATTTTTGACATATAATCACAAATTTCAATTTTTTGAAAAAACCACAAATGCAAGTTAACATTGCAACATGTGGGTTGCACAACTTTGAAAACTTCAAAACTAACTAAGTAATTAACTACTATATATATACATGATCAATGTCATGATATTATGTGACAAAATATACTAATGTTGTTACTTATGTGTATATCATAAGTGAAAATTCATAACCATGACTTTATAATATATAATAACCTATTATGATGTGTGTGTGTGTGTGTGTGTGGGTGTGTGTGTGTGTGTGTGTGTGTGTGTAAAATTCGAAAAAAATTAAGAACTTGTCAAATAATATTTTACAAAATTACTGAATTGAAAATTGAGGATATTTACTAAATTGAAAACCATTCTTATTTTGTGACAACAAAAAAATATTCAAATTACTTATGAAAAATTGTTCCCAAATTCAATGACTTTTTAACCACCAACATTTGAAAAGAAATTCAAAAAAATCAAAGAAACCCAAGAAAAAAACTAAGATTTTGTAAAAAATCAATTTGTGACTACTTGTGATTATTTTTTGTTTGTGGTTATCATTGGTTATTTCTACAACTATTTTTTTCATTTGGTTATGCTTATAACTACACTACAATTACCTTGTGGCTAATGTTTTATTCATTCTTCCATTTGGACAACTTTTAACATGATTTAACCAAGAAGACCCATCTATGTCCCATTAGTTGCAAATGTGGTCAAATGAATTGCAACCCTATGTGTATTCAAAATGCATTTGCATATTCCAAAATGCATGTTGGATTTATAATAGTGTATTGGATCTATTATATTCATTAATATATGGGTGGATACTAAGAAGTACATGTGTACATGATGGATTATGCATAATGGCTCTACTTTTTACACCAATTATTATTGTTATTATTATATTCATTAAAGAAATTCAAATAATTATAGTAAATTTAATTACTACAATTAATGTAACATTATCGTAAAAGCACTATAATTACAGTTATACATTAAATGTAGTAAAAATATAATTCATAATTAAAGTTTGTATTCATAACTTTTGATTTTGATTTTAAATTACAATTAAAAATATTCGTAGTAATTTTATTGTAAAAGATTATTTGATGTAATTATTATAATCATAGTACTTCAGTTAGACTAAGTTATTGTAATTACTACTTATAATCACTTATTTAAAATCAAAGTATTATTATAACATAAAATTTTAAACTAATTACTAAAATTTTCCAGTTATCAAAATTAATTACATGAAACCATTGTAATAACTCTATTAGTATATTGATTATAGGTGTGGAAAATTTTACAATTAAATATATCATAATTTATAACTTATCATTTTTAGTTTCTAAACTTATTTAAAACTTTTATAGTAATTTTAATGGAAATAGAATAATTAATGTAACAAATGCAATTCTAGGATTATATTATAATAAATTAAAATATTCATTTACGTTTTAAAATATTAAAATATTCACAATAATTTTACTGTAAGTAAATTAATTTCGACATAAATGTTGTAATTATATTAATTGTAAGTTATTCTTATTTATAACCAATAAAAACTTATTTGAAAAACTAAATGTTATTATAACATGGAATTTTACACTAATATTTAGTATTTTCACTAACAAAAAATATTTTAATAAGAGAAATTACATATTAATCACAGTAATTACATACTAAATATATATTAATTATATACTTCATAATTTAACTTGGTATTCATAATTTAATACTTATAATTTATAATTTAAAAATATTTTTAAAAAGAAATAATATTAATATAAAATTAAAAATTGATGCAATTATTTTATATACAAAAAAGAAGTACCCAAAATATATTATTATTTATAATTAAATATTAAAAATAAAAAAATTGGTAATACATTTTTACACAAGAATAATTAATAATTTTAAAAAAACGTAATCATTTAATTAATCTAATTACCTTAAACTAATTGTAACTAATTAATTTATATATGAATTACAATATTTTCGTAATTTATAATGGAACTTAATTAATCATGATTTAGAACTTAAAGTTGTTCATTTTGAATCTGATTTTAAAACTTTATAGTAATTTTACTGTAATTAGAGTAATTAAAATAATTAATATATTTTCAGGGATTATAATACAATAAAATAAAGTATTCACTTTTGATGTTTACTTGTATACAATAAATAATTTTTAATACATCATAAAGTTTTTGAGTAAATTTTCTTTAATTAGTACAACTAATGTAATTAGTATATATTATATTATATTATATTATAATTATTTATTTATTGCTAAAAATTACTATTACAACTCAAATTTTTGTACTAAGTGTTGATATAAAGTGATAAAATTCTTATTTTACAGTAATTTCAGTAATTAATATTATGTATTTATGTGTATATAATATTAAATGTTCATTATAGTACAAAAATAGTTATAACAAGTGAAATACTAATTTGAATAATAATTAAATAGCAAGCCTATATTATAACATGAAGGTCATTACCTCACATTTCCATATTCAAAACCATGGGCCATATGGGATGAGCCAATTAAAAAACTTAACCCAAATTTTTTAAAACAAGGTTATGTACTTTACCCATTAGCTACCCTACTTTCCTAACCAACCTATTAACCCAATTATTTACATATTTACCTACTTAAGTAGATATCTAACCTAAGCAGGTAGGTAGGTGTTTAGTTTAAGTAAATAGGTGGGTAGATCTTACTTACTTGCCTACTTAATTCAACCTATTTACATACCTACATACCTACTCACCTAGTTCAACTTACTTACATACCTACCTACCTAAATTGTGTTTGCACAAATTTAATCAATATGCCATGTGGCACATTTTGATTGTGACACATGTTGCAATCTCAAACCATTTAAGCATATAAATTGGATGTTTTAGATTGTTTCATAATTTCATTCAAATAATAATAATACTAAAAATATATTAAATTAGTGACATGTGGTAACATATCATAAGAGCACAAGGTTGACCAAATTAATTACAGTCTAGTTGCAAGCGACAATATGTATATGGTGAGTCAATGGATGAACATGTATTTTGTTGAGTTTTTTTTCCATCCATGAATGATTGTCATTTGCAACTTGTTGAACACAACTAAAGGAAATATAATCACAAATGTTGTTTACAACTAGAAATTAGTCACAAAAACCAATGGAAAAAACCTTGATTTCTCCTAGTGAAAATTTCCACATTTGTATATGTGAATTCAAGTATGCAACCAAAAGTATACAATCATGTTTCAATTTTTCCTTTCATATTTTTAATAACCAAATTTGACTAAATTGGCTTATGGATGATCTCCACTTTAGCTACGTCATGAAACAAAAAAAAACAAAACCAAAAAAAAAAAAACAAAACCAAAAAAAAAAAAAAACTTGTGAACACTAATATCTTGGATTCAAACTCAATAACCCAAACCATTAATATATATGGTTTGTAAAATTTATTTTGCAAGTTCGATTGGGCATAATTCTTTCCTTAAGCAATGAATAGCTTATTATGAAAGCAATTAAAACATAGAATGGAATGGATTTTTTAGAATAGGAAATTTGCAAGGCAAATTATAAATATATTTGGTCACAAAAAACTCAACAAACTATCTGATGTTAATTGTTTTAGATTGAATGCTCCCAACTAGTGGCTTTTGTGAATGCCACCAATGATAACAAATTTGTATGTTCCCATGGTGGGAAGTTTATTGAAAAGGAAAGGGACCGAAATCAACACAAAGTACAATTTAATTGGCCTTTCCATAAATAAATAAAAGGAAATTAGCCATCATTCCATTTGGGCAAATTAGAGTCAACTTTTCTTAGAAAGAAATTCATGGGTAGCCTTTTTTTTGGGAAAGAAAAAACCAAGTTTTCACATAATATTCCATGTTCTTGGGTCATTATAACAAATATAAGATATTATGTGTAGAAAGTAGCAAGGAAAGGTTAGGGGTAATTACATTTTAAGGTTAATTTTTAGGTAAGGAGGTAGGTTTATTGAGGTGAAAGAGTTTGGTATGTATGCATATGTGGGAAGGATGGGAGGAAGTTTGTAAGTGGAGGGATAAATGTAAGTATGTAGACCTCACATGGACATGCATCCTCCACATGTGGATGATTATCAATTTTTACATTGTAGTTTTCATCATCCACAATGTCAACTTCAACAATGTTACAATTGCCACGATCATGAAATTGATTTTCATCCAAGTAATAAATCTCATGAACAAATCTTAATTTGTCATCAAGTTTTTCATATGACCAATGACATGTGTGGTAAATTTCATCCATGAACATAAATTTATTCATTCATGTGGATTGGAAACTCCATACAAAGAATAAAATTCATTGATGTGGTTACATTTCATCCATTTGTGGGCAATCATCTCTTTGTGGTCAATTTTATTCATGAATAAATTCTCATGTTGTGATATACCTAGTTCATTGTTGATGCTATTTTAAAATCTAATTTTAGGCATATTGTCAAAGTGTTTGTTCCACAACTTTAACCCTTGATCACCCCTCCCCATTTGCAAAAAAAACAATTGAATGCATATAGTGTATAAAAGAAGGCTAAAAATTAGGGCTCCATCATGTTAATATGAGGCTCAATGTTCAATCTAACATTCTTCCAAATTTCAGCCCCAATTAAGCATATGATTCCAAGATCATAGGGATTAAAGTGAAGAATTTGGGCATTCATCATCGATGATTGGGCTAAATAAGGCTTTGAGACTAGAAAAAAATCTCTATGAATACTACACTTGATGGTTTCTAATAATGTTTCAAAGTTCCTTAGTGTGCAAAAAAAGGGAGCAAACTTGCATGAATTGATCTAAAAGGGGTTGAGGCCTCGGTAAGTCTAATGTTTGCAATGTGAGATGAAGTTTTGCACCTTTTAAAAATTATGTAAATTTTGTATGATTTTCCAATCCTTATAATGAATTTCAAGAAAACCTAATGGTGGAATATAGGCAAATGTAAGTGTTATATAAAAACTACATTAGAAACATTGAAAAGTGCCTAATGAATTAATTATAAAATTTATTTTCCATATTTATTTATGTTTTATGGCTATTAAATGGGCAATTGAAGAAGGAAGCTTGGAGTTTTTTTAAATATTTGTAATTGAAAAGTTTATTGGACAATGGTTGTTGTTTTTGTCGATGGCTTTTGATATTAAATTTGACTAAACAGAATTCCAAATTGAAAAATTTGAAAAAAGTCCTTGATTTTTGTGTTTTAATGTTTTTCGATTTTCTTTCTCCCATAATTATAGTAAAATAATCCAATGCAGTGAAGGTAAAAACATCATCATGAAAATTTAGAGCCATATTGTTGGTATCAAATTTCAAACATCACATCTATTGGTATTAGCCATTACCAAATAAATAATAACTAGACATAGTAGATATTTCAAAATTTTAATTACCCTAATGTTTAGGTTGATTTTCATAGGAAGATGCCTAATGAGTTTTTTTTTTGTCAACTATATTTGGTAGTAAAAATAAAAATATACAATTTGGTGTTATACTAAACAATGAAGTTATTGTGTTTAATCCCTTCATTCATATTTTTGGCATGGCATACACCTATTTTTCATAAATTTTTGACAATTAAAAAAATAATCAACTAGTGCCTAACCAACCTAGGTACTATGGTATACAAACATGTTTGGTCTTTATGAAATATGATATTTGCCCAACACTAGTAGTAGAAACCTTCACATGTTCAAGATATAACTTTGTATTCTAACTAATTCAAACACCTTTCTTATTGTATTACTCAATGTGTATAATTATAACCTTGTCCAAGGACACAAAATATGTTTCAAATTTTTTTTGAAACATAATTTATTTGGATAACATCAAAGAATATACTCAAGAACTAAAGTGAATAAGTTTATGGTTTAGGTCATACATCATATTTGTGTTGAATAAGTTGAAAGAAATTTGGGGATTGTTTCTATTACCATGAAATCAACCTAGGCACTAGTGCAATTAAAGTTTCGTATTAAGGTTATGAAGCTTCATGCAAAAAAACATAGAGAAGTGTTTCAAAATTAAATTTTCAATACAAAAAAAAAAACATAAACGAACCCCAAATTTAATTGCTTGCGCACATAAAAATAAAAAAATTTCCCAATTTAAAATAAAAACCAAAACAAGATATAATTTAGATAAAAA
>Ga0209611_10010641_pt1 | contig 13473 bp, 10 predicted proteins | sample S1TSphgellanicum_3_FD_187693 | JGI IMG/M metagenome (GOLD analysis project Ga0209611, IMG submission 187693) | Host-associated microbial communities from peat moss isolated from Minnesota, USA - S1T2_Fc - Sphagnum magellanicum MG (SPAdes) (version 2) | ecosystem: Host-associated > Plants > Peat... | reverse complement strand
GGGGGGGGGGGTCAATATCATGGGATGCAACTATTGTAGATGGGGGCAATGGTTGAATTAGAAACAACCTTTTGGAAATAATAGTTGACATACTAAGAGTAGGTGGAGATTTTGGTTCAATTGGGGTGGGGTTGGCAAAACCTATTCTTTTGTTGTAACAAATTGATGAGTAAGGTTTTTATATAGGGGGTGGTTTACAAAGGTGGTGAACTCAAACACTTGAGATGGCATGTAACCTAGTTCAAATCTATCTAGATGTGTGATATTGCCATAACACCGCTAGTGCCACACTTTGTCCCAATTTCTTAAGGTGTTTGATGGTCACCTCTTCCCATACCCTCGTCAATAATATGTTGATTATCATGTCCATATGTGTTAACCTTGATCTACACCTTCAACTTGACTTGCAACACAAAGAGTGGAAAAAGTTTTTTTCATTGCAAGATATCTCAACTAATGGTAATCTCAAAGTTTCTTTTGGGCAGCCACCTTCATATCTTGTCCAATTGCTTCAAACGCTTGAATACTTCTTAGAATAAATAAACCTTATTAATAAATAACACTAAAAGTTTATGTCTACATTAATGTATAGCATCCGCCATGTTATAAGAAACTTTGAAATGTTGTTTGATCTACCTGGTTAAAAAAACGTTTAAAATGCACAACATTTGCCATGTTACATGGAATGTTGGAATGCACAAAATGATCATTGAAAAGAACATCCTATATTTTTAATTACAACTATAGGTTGGGAATAATGCATATTTAGATGTCCTAGAAATAACCCAACCCAAATCAATGTCTTTTCTTTGTATTAACCAAGTAGTGAAGGTTACATCAAAAGCAGATTTTTTGTATCTTCGTGGAGGTGTTGCTAGGCTAAAATAAATTCCTCCTTGTTTTGCAAAACAAAGTTTTGGATAGTTCGCAATTGCACATGATGCATCCATTCTATGAACTCTATTCACCATTCATTAGAAGAAAATAATGTTTCATATGCATGAATGGCATGGGTTTGCCAACCTTCTATAGCCAATGATCCCACCCCTTTGGTAAGCAACAAAGGTCCCTCCTCTTCATTCATTCGAATAATAGCCAACCATTGCCTACTATGTGACCCTTTAGAAAACCATTTTGATGTGTTGCTTTGGGTAGCTCCATGTAATGGGTGCACCAATGTACTTTGTAACCCTCTTTAAAATAGGTATAATTTAAGAAACCTTGTAGATGATGGCATAGGGTCAAACATCTATAACCTTTTCATGTTGCATAAAACATCATTGTACAAGCTTGTGGCTTCTTCTTGGTTATGTGCCCATGGAAAAGTGGGAGCAAGACGTTGGAGTGCATGAATTGAATTGAACAAATGGTAAAATGGGTGCCGACCCCATTTCTTTTCCTCAACTTCTGTAGCATGCAAAATGTCAAAATCTTGCATTTGTTTAACAACGTAATCTACCATTTTCTTTACATGTTCTTTTGGCCATTGTGCTTCAAGCTTCTGGTTGTCTCGTTCAAGTAACTTATATTTGATGTATTCAACAAGTGAGGTGAATTCCACATCCATAGTTTCAAGGTGCATTACATGACCAACAACAATTCGCATTTCTTTCCTTTGGGCTTCTGATAAATGGTCATGACACAAGGTAATAAACCTTACATTGGTTAGTAAATTGTTCACAATCATAAGGAGCATGTTGAATATATATCATTATAAGGTAAAAGGAAAACATTGTAAATATAAACTTGTAACATGTACATAAAGTTATGAAATGATGGGCACGTTTCAAAGTCCTTGTACTAAGGAGTTTTGAAATTATGGCCATGTTTCAAAGTCCATGTAACAAGGAGTTTTGAATCTTGGGCATGTCCCAAAGTCCTTGTAACAAGGGGTTTTGAAATTATGACCATGTTTCAAAGTCCATTTAACAAGGAGTTCTGAATCCGGGGCATGTTTCAAAGTCCTTGTAACAAGGGGTTTTGAAACTATGGCCATGTTTCAAAGCCCTTGTAACAAGGAGGTCCAAAATTGTGGCCATGTTTCAAAGACCTTGTAACAAGGGGTTGTGAGATTATGGGCATGTTACACAAGCCCCCCTAACATGAAAAATGGTAGTAACTAGTAGCATGAAATCATCTAATATCAACATGTTACAAAACAACCTTAACCAAATGTAATGTTATGGATGCACACATAGGGTCCCAAAACAAGGACAATAAAAGAGAGGATGCAAACAAAACCATAATGGATAGTTGGAAATGGGGATGTTATAGAAAGCTAAAAAGTTGGATTATGTACTTGGAACAACCTATTCCAATAGTGATGACTTGAACTAGGTTGACATGACACCAAAACCTTTACAAAAAAAAAGATATAATTACATTATGTGCATGGAACATAACCTAGTTTGATGGCATAAACTAAAGTATAAGATGATGCAAAACATTTGTTACCAACAAAGAGGCTAAAACTAGATGATACCAACACACATCGATATTAAGGAACTTAAATACAATTTGTGATGATTGTTTGATCCTTCATAATCCATTGGCCAACTAACATTGAGAAGACGTTATCAACCCATTATGCCCAACCTCCTTCAGGGAAAGCCCAATATATTGCAAGTTGTTTCTTGAAATCATTAATAGAGGTACTCAACTAATCATACTTCCTCAACATATATGGAATTAAGTTAAACAATCCAGGTGGATGCCTAAAAGGAAGAAGTAACGATGGCCCCCATGAAAGTGTAACATGTTCACGAGCCTCTACCTCCATATGTTTCAAATACTGACTACCTGCATTTTCAAATTCCTCATTACTTTCCCCCCCCCCGAAGTTGAATTTCATGTTGGTCAATAATTGGAATTATAGGCAAGGATTTAGGAGGATTTCCACCCTTTGAAGCACATCCCATCATCTGAGTCAAAGACTTTGGAGTAATCTTAGGCCTCTTACTAGGAAGAGAAAATGTAATAAGGTCAACTATAGAATTTGTTGGTGGAACCTTGTCCTGGACATTTTGTTCACTTTGCAAGGTTGGGTGAACAAGACGTTGTCAATTTTGTGTATGCCAATTTTCACTAGGCGCATATGTTTCAAGCTTATTGACATTCTATTCATGCATAGGCTCTCTAATTGTCCCCATGATGGTATAATCATCCTCATCTTCTAATGATGGCACATCCCTTAAGGTAGACATTATTTGTGCACCTTTGTGTCACGTAATTGCTTTTAATTATTTCAATTTGAACTTTGCTTTCGATGAGACACCCTTGGATACTTGTAGATGATCTACCATAACATTTTTGGATTCCAACTACAACCCAATGTTTGATGCAATCACCCTTGGATTAGATGTTGATTCTTGTTGTTTACGATTGTCTTTGTTATAAACAAGTTCAGGAAATAACCCCTTGAAACTTTTGAACTTGCACACTTGAACATCCACATGGTTTCTAATTCTAAGGGCACCTTCATTTAGGTTGTGTTTTGCATTGACTTTTAATTGCGTCTTTAGCTTCAAAGGCAATGCACAACCATTGTTACTTTCCATTGTACACTTCATAAGCTTAGACATTTGGGCACTATGTAGGTTAGGAAAAACAAAAAGAAGGATCTAGTTCTTTGTGCTTGGGTGAAATGGACCAAATTCACACCCTTTAACCTTGTGGTCAAATACCCTTAATTTACTAAACCACTTTCCCCCACAATATATGCATTAAAAGTCAAGGCGATCCTTCTCTCCCCGTAGAAAAGGAATTTGAATAATTTGGGTCTACTCAAGTATTTCACGATAAAAGCTTAAGGTCACCTATTGTTCTATGAATTGCCCCACATTCATTTTGCCATAATACCTCAACAAGCTTTCAAAATGCTCCTTTAACACCATCACATTGATCTTTTCAATGGCCATAATTGATAAAACACCTGCCACAAAAAACCCTAATTGTGAAAGATTATTTTGGTATGTCCTCCAATACTAACCCAACACAACATTATTAGGAATTGATTGAAACTTCCAAAGGACTAAGTTTGTACCCATTGGTATTGCAAGAAATAATACAAACAACATCAAAGTGCAGCCCAACAAAATGCAAAGTTTTATGCACATCCCCGTTGCAAAGTTATGGAAATAATAAACTCACCAAAGGTTTTGTCGTAATCTAGGGTTTAGGGAAACCAATTGATAGGTCTAAGGTTCCATAATATTCCAATGATGAATGTTTTCCCACCAAAATAATTGTAAACATGTTACAATGCAATGGGTTAAAGTAAATATGCATATCTAAATTGTTACCAATTAAAATGTTGCATACTAAAAATTGTTTTAAAAATTAACTTAGTTACAACTTCATGTGAAGGAATTAAATCATAAATGTATCACATTAATATTGCACAAACAAACAACAAAAACATATGTAAGAAGAGAATACTAAAGTGATGATTGGAACTTGTCTTTCGATGTTTATACATGAAAGGTCCACAATAAAATTCTCTTCCAGCAATGGCATATATAAAACATGTAAGAGTGACATGCATAGTAATAACTAAACATGGACTGACAATATAAAATATACACTAAGATAATAACATGATATCAATAGGTTACAATCCATACTTAGACATTATACTAAAATAATATGCATGTTACAACAAAAAGATCTACATGTTACAAAATATCATTAGGCATGCATATGGAAAAAACATTATGGAATTAGAAGTTACATACCAATGTAGCCAAGGCGAGGATACACTATATATGTACATGACAAACTAACATAATAATATGAAACTAACATGTTACAAGAAGCCTTCACAAGTTAGGAGAAACTATTAGATGTTATAAAAAATTGGGATTACCATATTATCAAGGTAAAGGGGACTAGTTACAACAACATCAAACAAGCTTGCCCATACAACTAAAAGCTACATTACAAGATGGGATTGACATTATTTAGTGATCCATGTTACACCTAGGATGATGTACACAGATTTTAGGCATGTTACATAGGATTGATTGAATACCATATTGAGATGAGTTGCAAGTTACAAATTGTGGCTCAATGGACCTACAGGGAGAGCACTAGAATATTGTTAAGTGTCACATGAAATGATTGGGGTGACCACGTCAAGGAAAATGGGAGTGGTTACAAGAGAAGGCAAAGCAAGTTACATACCCTAACTAACAAGGTATAAGAACAAATCATGAATAAGGACATGTTCCAAAACATGTTGTGAATTGTTACATGAAATTGGGATCATTGTATTATCTAAGCAAGTGGCCTAGTTATAACACCATCAAACAAGTTCCATCAAATGATTCACAAGGTGGGAGGAATCACATAGAATCAGAAGCTACATACCAATGTTATAACAAATGTTGATTACCATATTATTAAGGTAAATGGGACTAGTTACAACAACATCAAACAAGTTTCCCCAAACATCTAATGATCCATGTTACAAATCGGATATTATACATAGATTGTGGGCATGTTATAGAAGATAGATTGAACACCTTGTTGAATTGAATTCCAGGTTACAAACTATGGTTCAATGGACCTGTAAGGACAACAATAGAATGTTGTCAGATGTCACGTGAAATAATTGGGGTGACCGCATCAAGGTAAACGGGAGTGATTACATGAGAAAGCAAAACAAATTACAAACCTTAACTAACAAGGTATAGGATCAACAATTCATGAGTAAGGACATGTTCCAAGACATGTTGTGAGATGTTATAGGAAATGGGGATCATTGTATTATTTGAGCAAGTGGACTTAGTTACAACACCATCAAACAAGTTTCATAAAATGATTCACAAGGTAAAATATTGTAAGAAAGGGCTTGTTACAAGGCATTGACATATGACTTGGAATTAAAATCATTCAATAAATCATGTTTCAATTAAGATTGAGTTGACATAATAAACCAATTTAGGCAAGATTGCGAATTAAACACAGTTTGTGGGCATGTTACAAAGGATAGATTAAGGTTGCTTGGAATGAGTACCTTGTTGAAAGAAATTATAGGTTACACAATGTCATTCAAGTGATCTACAGAAGCACCACATAAACATTGTTAGCACAAAATGGGGACAATTCGTGGGCATGCATGTTATAGGGGAGAGCCTACGACTCTAATATGATTGAATGCCTTGTTTCAAATGAGTTCTAGGTTACAAAGGATAAGAAACAAAAAAAAACCATGGAAACAAGAAGATTTAATAATATGTACATGTTATAAGGGAAATTCCTAAACAATGCATACCTTTTTGACTTTTAAGGACCACAAAAAAAAGCTAGATCTTTCGTAGAATGTCACCAAGCATAGTTGAAATTAGATGAAGGAATAGCGCCTGCAAGAAACATGCAATCAAGGAGTTACTATCTATTTAATCAAGAAGGGGGAACTGGGATCACTTTGGGAGATGCAAGATGTTGAAGATTTTGACCAAACTAATGAAGATAACAATGAAGAAGGAAGGAAAGAAACATCTCCATGGAGGTAGACAACATTTGGACAAAACTTTGCACCTGGCAACTTCAGAAAAGGACTGAAAAGCGATCTTCCACTTGTAATTCGTGCATCCAAGCTTATGAAACAAAGATAACTTCCTCTACATGTAATTTCTACAATGAAATTAATAACATTTAATTTTTACAAGCAAACTACAAGCAATGCAAGACCTTCAAATTGGGCAATGCACGCACCTCAATAGGATGTCGTAGAAACACATGCAATAGTTGTATTGGTGAAGTCAATCAATGACAAAGGCACTAGAGAAAAATTAGAGCTATTGTGAGAGCATTTGACAATGGGTGCAAGCGAGTAGAAAAATGATGGAGGGAGATGTTATAAGATTGTGCAATACAAAATGCAAAACATGTGCAATTACAAAGGACGATGACGATGCCTTAAAGCAAAAAGGTCCGTCATCATGATGGTGAGAAGACATGGTGGTGTGGCATGGATGGCATAAGAGTACCATGGGGATGGGGATGTTGATGGTCCATTATGTAAAATAGGTAACACGAGCATAACCGATGTCAATGAATAAAAAGCTTGTTACATGGGGAGGGAAATGGAAGACTTGGATGTTACATGGGGAAGGAAATGGAGGACTTGGAAGTTACAAGGGTGAGGGGAAGGATGATGTCATGGTGACGTGGGGTAGTCCTTTTGTACTAGTAGCATTCAAGACCCTTAGCATATTGTTTAACATTTTCCTTACCATATCACTAAACTTTAAAATCTACCATGTGTTTCATCAAGCTAGCTTGCGTTTTAAGATGGGTTGGTTAAATGAATGTTCTTAGAACTAATGCATTGCCATGTGAGGAAGATAGTGATATTTTTGGTGATGAAAATTTGCAAGTGTATGTAGGGTACAATTTTGACCCGAAAGCAGATAGAGGACTTATGGAAATAAATGTTGTGAAACTAAGGGCGACTTTAAATTGAGGGTCCAAGGTGCAAGGACCAATGAATTCAAACAATCTTATTGGTGGAAGGTTTTTAATTGGTCCCAAGGCCTTTAAACGAGGGTCCAAGACCAAAAAGTGACAAATTGAAGCTAATATGGCACACCTATTTTGGAGGGAAATTCAATTGGTTCGGACCAAAAGACAGTGCTAAAAGGAGAACTCTTGATTTAGAGAACTAAAAATCAAGTTGGGAACCAAGGAACGTTCATTAGAAAAAAAACATGTATTTTCAATTAATCTTTGCGACTAAATTTTAGTCACAAGAGACATTTTGCAACTAAAATCCTTTTGGTCGCCTACGATAAATCGCATGTGATAAATTATTTGCAAATGACAAAGGGTATTGTATGCAAGAAAAAGTCAACAAATACATTTCATCCTTTGATTCCATTGTATATATATTGTCACATGTGACTAAGATGCAACTATTTTGGTGATAATTAGGGGCAAATGATGTGATGCCACGTGTCTTAATATTTTATTATTATTATTATTTTGAAGTAATCTAGGATGTTCAATTCAAATACTTGGATGATTTGATATTATGACACGTGGCCCAATGTAAATATGCCAAGTGGCATTTATGAAAAAAAAGTTGGTAGGTACCTAGGTAGGTACATAAATAGGTGCCTATAAACCTAAACTACATACCACCCTACCGACTTAGGTTAAAAAATAGGTAGGTAGGTTCTACCTTCCTAAATTAAATACCTACTCATATAGGTAAGTATTTAGGTCAACTTAGGTGGGTAGGTCAAACTAGGTACTTACTTAGCTAGATAGATAAGTAGGTTGGGAAGGTAAGTAATTTAAAAATTTGCATAATTTGTTTTTTTGGTTTGGGTTGAGCCTTTTGATTAGCTCATCCCATGTGCACAAATTTTTTTATGTGAAATTAGATGACCACACCTCCTTGTTTATATAATGTTCAAAATAAGAATGAAGAACAAACAATATGGGATAAGTTTTGAAGTTACAACTTCTTCACAAACTAAGTTGTAATTTCAAAACTTTCTTCCTGCCTTACTTTCTTAATTTTTTAATTTCTAAACAATTCAAGTATTAGATAATTGCATAATCATTTAATTAATAATGATTAAATTTACATATATTTAAATTATAAATTATACACTACAAATATTCAGTATTCATCATCAATTATTTAAATAAGCAATAACTTCTTAATATTGAACAAACTAACTATTTAGTTATTCGCAAATTATTAATACATAACTCATAAATAATTAGATAATTAGGATTTTTTTTAATTATTAATTTTTAGAATTTGATCGAATTATATATAATATAATTAATGTAGAAATAATTTAATGACTATAATTTTAAAATTAACTATTTTAAATATTTATGTTAAAATTATAGGTAATGAATTAACAATTGCTATTAGAAAATAAATTCTTACACGAATTCTTACAAAATTATTATTCAACTAATTACATTACTTATTCTATAATTACATTTATTGTTGTAAAAATTATTACAGGTCAAGTAATGTTTTTCTCTTGGTAATTATTAACTATAAATACAACAATTTGTTAAACATAACATTAATTACTGTAAAATTATTATAAAATATTTATCATAGATGATTAATCATAGATTTTTTAATAATAATATTATTATTATATAGTTTGTGAAATTAAAATCAGTAAAATAATTATTTAAACTACACAATAATTTTTCCAAATTTTTTATTCATTTTTTAAGTTATAAATTACAGAGTGTGAATAATTATGTTCAATTAGAAAATAATTATGAACATACTAATTAATTCTTATATGAAATAATTGTAATGATTTTAAAGTAATGTCACATTAATTACATTAATCTATTTCTTCTAATATAGGAATATAAATTAAATAATATACAAATCTATGTTATAACAATAATTATTTAGTGTAACTTAGATTTAGTAAACATAATCATTTATAATTATTTATAAAAGTGATTTATTATGGATAAAATTATTTTTAAAATCCCTTAAATTCAATCAATAATTTTTTGAATTAGTATATATATTTAAGATTCCAAAATAGTAATTCAAAATTCAAATATCAATTTTTAGATCAAATAAGTTTTTTGAAGTTAAATAACAAATTTCAAAATTGAAATGTCAATTTTCATATTCAAATAATAATATTCAAAATAAAATGTCCATTTTAAGACTCAATTAATAATTTTCTGAATTGAAATATTAATTTCGAGAATCCAAAATAATAATTTGGAATTCAAATTTCAAGTCAAATAATTTCTTAAATTTAAATTTAAAACTTCAGAATTCAAATATCAAATTTCAAGTTCAAACAAAAATATTTAAAATTTAAATGAATTTTTTTTCAGAATTGAAATATAAATTTTCATATTCATATAAAAATATTCAAAATTAAAATGTCGAATTTTATAATCAATTAATAATTTTCTGAATTGAAATATTAGTTTCTAGATTCAAAAATATTAATTCAAAATTCAAATATCAAGTTTTTTATCAAATAAACCTTTTTGAATTTAAATTGAAAATATCATATTCAAATCTAAATTTTGAAATTCAAATAATGTTTTAAACAATTGAAATAACAATTTTCAGATTTGAATAAAAAACACAAAGTTCAAATATTAATTTTGAGATTCATTATATGAAGAATATACATAGGTAGGGCATATTATATATATATATATATATATATATATAATTTTAGTACCTACATTGAAATACACCCCTATGTCACTGTAAAATACCTTTAGGATGTGACTAATTTGGTGACTATTGCGACTAATGGGACATATCAACCTATTAATGGATGAAAATAAATGTAAAATCGATCCAACCAATAGGATGAAATTTCTAATAGTTGCATCATAATTGTGAAAATGACCAAAATAGTTGAAATTTGGTATTGTAGTTGCAAATATTCCCAAATCTAATTGCAAATGATTACAAGTTGCATGTAGTCAATGAAATGGTTACATATTGGCTGATTTCTACTAGTGACTCCAATTCAAATATTCAATTTGCTTTACACGAGTCCAAATTGTTTTCTAGGAAATTGGACCTTGGACCTTTGTCGAAAGTGGAAAACATTAAATAGGCCAAAGGAAATGAATGTAGCTAGTACAAAAATATTGTTGCGATTTTTTTCCTTTAATCTTCCCATTTGCCCGATTTATTTTCACCTTATCATGCCTAGGCATGTTTTGAGTCCATGTTATGCACATTATGGACACATTAAGGGTATAAAGGGGTATGTAACATATTACTTAGCATGTGATGTGAAGTTACAAGTGCAAAAGATGCCTGGGTGTCACTTGAAAAAATATGAATGGGGCAAATGGGTAGATTGGAAGAAAAAATCGTAGAAATATTTTTGTACTGATTACATTCATTTCCTTTGGCCTATTTAATATTTTTTGTCTAAAGTGGGCCTAATGGTGTTTTAAGTGCAAGACCTTTTTGACTCCTGATGTGGAGAACCACAATCAGCACAATTGACATCTAGTGCAAAATGCAAACACATTGGATCCAAGATCTTAAGCCTTAGCCTAGTGAAAGCTACTTACTTTTGCGGATTTTTTGTTTTATGACTTGCTTTGTGTTATGGTGCCCACAACCAAGTCTATTGTTTGTGAAGGAATTGGGGAAACTTGTAATTAATGGCGAGGCTAAACTTACACCCACATTAATTACATTCACCTTCTTGAATGAGCCCTTTCCTCAATAATAACTCTAAGATGCATCAAAGAAATGTTAAATTTGAATTTAGAGACCCTGATTTAGTTTGAAGCTCGTTTTACACTAAAAGTGAAGGTTGGAAAAACTCGAGGTCAACTTTGAGCATTTTTGGCTTTTTGTTTGGCCCCAAATTACTAATAAATGTAATAACATTGGCCACAAGGGTTGCAAATTGGCTTCCCAAATTTGATAGTATCCTTTTTTTCAACCTTGGGGCCAATACAAGGCCATAAAGTTTTGCATTTATTGGTAACTTGGGGCAAATTGAAAAGATTTTTTCTATTTCAACCTTGATTCCTAGTGTAATTTAATCCTTGGGGCTGATTTCAACTTTTGTGCCAATAGGAATGTGTGATTTGAATTGAACATCAACCTCAACTCCTAGTGTAAAGTGGGCCTAAGAATAGCTCCACAAGTGTTGGGTATATGGCCTTGGACAATAAATTTTGGCTTAGCACAATGGCTTTGGCATGGACATTTTCCCTAACAATATGAAAGCAAGCAAAAGGCTTAAGAAAGGACAATGCTTACTATTGATTATTGGATAGATTGTTAGACATGTGGTTGGTCCAAGTGGGTTGCTAATAGTTATTATTGGTTACCGATCATTTGTAGTGTTAGTTTTAAAGTGGGGTTGGGAAAAAAAGAAAAGAAATTAATCTTGGTTTTGGGAAATATTGTGTTCCATTGCCACATACTCAGAGCACCTGTGGAGTTGCTATGAAAGATGATTCTAGTTACAATAGAAGGTGTCTTTCTACGTCAAACGATTTCATTGCATTTTGAATGAGGAACTAATGTTAATCATAGATGGAAGTCATTGTATGGGAACAAATTGGTTCACAAAACAAAAAGAAAAAGTCCCTCAAATACCCTAGGCTCATTTTAAATATAACATGCATACTAAAAGTTCTAACATAATCTAGTGAAAGGATGAATGATATTAAGCTAAAAATATATCGATTCCAACACCCCTTCGTACACTCAGCATACACAAACACTTTTGATTAGCAAGATATGGTGGATGAGGGAGATCAAACAATCAAGCAACATAGATCTACTTCTTCTACATTATCTCCTAATAAGATGTCAACAATGTTTTTTCGTTAGCAATGTCTTTGCTGGCAAGATCTAAACATTTTTTTCGTCAACTAACAACATCTTCTTCATCATTCCTATGTTGTCAACATCTTCCTTCACACTTTATTAGAAGAAGTCGTTTCATTCGTAATGTAATCACACCTGCATACACTTCAATTTTGTTGATCCCCATAAATTTTTTAAGAGACTACTTAAGTAGAGACTTTCTATATCATTATATAACTTTTAGACTTAACATTTTTTAGATTGAGTCTATTTCTACACGCTTCAAATTTAATTCGACCTAAAGCCTTCATGAACATATCAACAGGTTGCTTTGTTGTATTGATAAAATCAACCTAAATTATTTTCTCTTCTACTTTCTTTTGTATAAAATGCCAATCTACTTCAAAGTGCTTTGTTTTATCATGAAAAATCGGGTTCTTGAAGAGTTTAATGGTGTTCTGATTCTGACACATGATTGTGCACTCATGTTTAGTCCTAGTTCATGTAATAGTTGATGAATCCATACACCCTCACAACAATAGTTAGCTAACGATCAATACTCACATTCACATGACAATCGTGAAATTGAATTTTGTTTTTGACAACACCATGAGACAGGTGTAGATCCAAGGAGGAAAATGCCAACTGTTGTGGAGGTTCAATCATCTAAATCAAATGAATAATCTGCATTAAAAAATCCCCAGAGTTGGGTATCTTCCCCCTCCTCAAAGAAAAGGCCAAGTGACAAGTATTATAGTGCATTCAATTGGCCAATAGATGAAGGTAGTCCTTTCAACTCGGAACAACATGTCAAATCAAGCTCTTGGAGTGCATTCAATTGGCCAATAGATGAAGGTAGTCCTTTCAACTCGGAACAACATGTCAAATCAAACTCTTGGAGTGCATTCAATTGGCCAATAGATGAAGGTAGTCCTTTCAACTCGAAACAACATGTCAAATCAAGCTTTTGGAGTGTATTCAATTGGCCAATAGATGAAGGTAGTTTTTTCAACTTGAAACACCATGACAAAACAAGCTCTTGGAGTGCATTCAATTGGCCAATAGATGAAGGTAGTTCTTTCAACTCGGAACACCCATCCAAATCAAGCTTTTGGAGTGCATTCAATTGGCCAATAGTTGAAGGTAGTTCT
>Ga0209611_10010640_pt1 | contig 13475 bp, 15 predicted proteins | sample S1TSphgellanicum_3_FD_187693 | JGI IMG/M metagenome (GOLD analysis project Ga0209611, IMG submission 187693) | Host-associated microbial communities from peat moss isolated from Minnesota, USA - S1T2_Fc - Sphagnum magellanicum MG (SPAdes) (version 2) | ecosystem: Host-associated > Plants > Peat... | reverse complement strand
CTTCTGCGCTTCGGCGGCGCGCGCGATATCGGTCGGGCCGACCGAACCGTAGAGCTTGCCTTCCTCGGCGGCCAGCGCGCGCACCCGGATCACGGCGCCGGCCAGCGCCTGGGCGCGCAGCTTGGCGCCGTTAAGGGAGTCGTTGGCATGCTTGATCAGTTCGGCCTTGCGCTGTTCGAATACCTTGCGGTTGGCGTCGGTGGCGGACAGGGCCTTGCCCTGAGGCAGCAGGAAATTGCGGCCATAGCCGGACTTGACCTTGACGGTGTCGCCGAGGTCGCCCAGGTTCTCCCCGAGCGTGAGCTGACCCTTGATGTGAACGCCAGGTATGGGCTCGTAAGCGTCGAATTGATGCACCAGGTTCTGGGCGTGGGCGGTGTAGCGCTCGGCCGAGCCCTTGGTCCACCAGTCCCGCAGGCGGCCCTGGGCGTCGAACTGGCGCCCCTCGTCGTCGAAGCCGTGGCCCATCTCATGGCCGATCGTGGCGCCCGTCTCGCCGTAATTCACCGCGGGGTCGGCCGCAGGGTCGAAGAAGGGCGGCTGCAGCTGGGCGGCCGGGAAGGTCACCTGGTTCATAAGAGGGTCGTAGTAGGCGTTCACCGTCTGGGGCGTCATGTCCCACAGGGTGCGATCCACCGGCTTGCCGAGACGCGATAGCTGCAGCCGCCAATCGAAGTCCGATGAGGCCATGGCGTTGGCCAGGGGATCGGTGCGGCTCACCCGCAGGCTGGCGTAATCGATATATTTCGCCGGATGACCGATCCGCGGGTCGAAGGTCGCGAGCTTCTCCAGCGCGGCCTTGCGGGTTTCGTCATCCATCCAGGCGGCGTGGTTGATCTTATCAGCGTAGGCCGCGCGAAGATCGTCGATCAATTCGGCCGTTTGGCGTTCGGTGTCGGTCGACCAGTGGCGCTGTACATAGATTTGCCCGACGGCCTCGCCCAGATCGGCGTCCAGCAAGCGCACGCCCCGCTTCCATCGCGGGCTCTGGCTTTGCACGTCTCGCAGCGTGTGGCTGTAAAAGTCGAAATGCGCCTGGTCGAAGGCGGCGGGCAGGAACTGGGCGTGGTCGCTGATGAAGCGGAAGGTCAAGTAATCCTTCCAGGTCGATAGCGGAACGTCCTCGATCTGGCGGCCCGCCGCGGCCACGGCGCTGGGCTCGCTGACGACCACGATGGGCATGGCGCCCAGACCGATGCGGGCCAGCGTCGGCGTCCAGTCGAATTGGGGCGCAAGGGCTGTCAGCTGCGCCCGCGTCATGGGGTTGTAGGTCGCCACAGGGTCGCGACGCCGCTCGGGGGTCCACTGATCCGTTGAGAGCTGCGTCTCCAGGGCGATAATGCGATCGGCCTTGGCCGCGCCGTCTGCGACGCCGGCCAGCTCGAAGATGCGGATGATATAGGCTCGGTAAGCGGCGCGGATCGCCTCGTACTTGGAGCCCGGCAGCAGATAATAGTCCCGCGTCGGCAAGCCGAGATGCGCTTGGCCTGCGCCCACAGTGTAGCGGGTCGGATCCTTTTCGTCGGGCTCCGGATAGATGTCGACCGGACTGGCGTAACCCGGCTCGGCCATGAGGTGCACAAGCTGGTCGCGCGTGGAGACGTCGGCGATCCGCGTGAGGTACGGCTTGAGCGGCGCCAGGCCCCGCGCTTCAACGCCCGCTTCATCCATCCAGGCGGCGTAAAAGTCTGCGATTTGGCGCTTCAAGGGCGTTTCGGGATGGCGTTCCGCGTCTTCGGCGATCTCGCGCATGTCGAGCTCCGCCAGATCGGGGAGGTCATAGTTATAGCCGGCGCCGGTCTTGTCCGGGGCGATCTGCGCCGTCTTGAGCCATGTTCCTTCGGCGTAAGCGAAGAAATCGTCGCCCGGTTTCACGCTGCGGTCCATGGAGGCGTAATCGACGCCCCAGGGCCCGTATTTGGGCGTGCTGGCCGGCGCCGCGAAGACCACAGAGCCCCCCGCGATCAAGACGCTGCAGCTCAGGGCGAGGGCGCGCAAACGACGAGGCATTTCAATTGGTCTCCGATCGGCCTTGGCTATCAGCCAGCGGGGAACAGCTCAACCCGTCCGAACGCCACGATACGCCGCGTCAAAAAAACCAGCCGCCGCTGTGGAGCGCACCTCAGGCCGGAGGCCGCGCCGCCTTCTCGTCCAGGCCCGAACGCCCCTCGCGCGCCTCAAGCTTGGCGGCGACCGCATCTGTCGAGACGCCTGCGGCGGCCAACAGCACGAGCCAGTGATACAGCAGGTCCGCGCTTTCGGCGGCGATGGCGTCGCCGTTCCCCTCGACCGCCGCGATCACCGTCTCCACCGCTTCTTCACCGAACTTTTTGGCGACCTTGGCGACGCCGTCGGACAACAGTTTGGCGGTGTAGGAGGTGTGGGGGCTGTCGCCGCGCCGGGCGGCGATGGTGGCGTCCAGGCGGGCGAGGGCTGTGGCGAGACGGTCCATGATGCAGGTTTAGCCTCCTACCGCAGTCAGCAGTCGGGCGGGCGAAGGGGATCGCCGGACCGGAAGGCCGGCCGCCGCCATGGCGGCCTTGGCGTCTGCGATCGTCACGTCGCCGAAGTGGAAGATCGAGGCCGCCAGCACCGCATCCGCTCCGCCGTCGCGCACGGCCTCGACCAGATGCCGGGCGTTTCCGGCGCCGCCGGACGCGATGACGGGTACGCCGACGGCGGACGAGACGGCGCGGAGCAGGGTGGTGTCGTAGCCGGCCTTCACACCGTCCCGGTCCATGGAGGTCAAAAGGATCTCGCCCGCCCCCTTTTCAACCGCTGTCTTTGCAAACTCCAGAACATCGAGTCCGGTGGCCTTGCGGCCGCCAAAGGTGAAAACCTCCCAGCGCCCAGGCTCAACCTGTTTGGCGTCGATGGCGACCACAACGCACTGGGCGCCAAAGGCGTCGGCGGCGGCGGCCAGAAGATCGGGGTTGTCGACCGCGGCCGTATTGAACGAGACCTTATCGGCGCCGGAGCGCAGCAGCCGCCGCGCGTCCTCTACCGTGCGCACGCCCCCGCCCACCGACAGGGGCATGAAACAGACCTCAGCCGTGCGGGCGATGACGTCGTACATCGACGCCCGGCCCTCGACGCTGGCGGCGATGTCCAGGAACATCAGCTCGTCGGCGCCGGCGGCGTCATAGGCCTTGGCCTGCTCGACGGGATCGCCCGCGTCGCGCAGGTCCAGGAAGTTCACGCCCTTGACCACGCGCCCCGCCTTGACGTCGAGACACGGGATGACGCGGACCTTGAGCATGAGGCGCCCGCTCAGCCGCGGGCCACGGCCAGGGCCTCGGCGGCCCGGATCGTGCCGGCGTAGAGAGACTTGCCCAAGACCGCGCCGGCGATGGCGGTACCCTTGCGGGCCTTGAGCTGGCGTAGATCGTCCACCGTCGCCACGCCGCCGCTGGCGACCACCGGCATCGCGACGCCATCGGCGATCGCCCCGATCGCCTCGACATTGACGCCGCTCAGCGTCCCGTCGCGGCTGATATCGGTGACGATCAAGGCCGTGACGCCCGCGTCTTCGAACCGGCGGGCCAGGTCGATCGGCGAGAGGTTCGAGGTCTCGACCCAGCCATGCACCGCGACCTTGCCGTCGCGGATGTCGATCGCCACGGCCACCTGCTCGGGAAAGGCGGCGGCGGCGAGGCGCACCAGTTCGGGTTCGCGCACCGCGGCGGTGCCCAGGATGACACGGCTGACGCCGGCCTCGATCCAGGCCTCCACCGCCTCGAAGGTGCGCACGCCGCCGCCGACCTGAACCGGGATCGGCGCGGTCTTCAAAATGGCCTCAACCGCGGCGGCGTTGACGGACTGGCCGGCGACCGCCCCGTCCAGGTCGACGACATGCAGCCAGGCGAAGCCGTCCTGGCAGAACTTTTTCGCCTGGTCCGCCGGGTCGTCGTTGAAGACGGTGGCCTGGTCCATGTCGCCCTTGAGCAGGCGCACGCAACGGCCGCCTTTCAAATCGATGGCGGGGTAGAGGATCACGGGCGCCACTCCAGGAAACGGGCGATCAGCGCCAAACCGGCGCCTTGGGACTTTTCAGGGTGGAACTGCAACCCGACGATATTGTCCTTGGCCACGGCGGCGGCGAAGCGCTCGCCATGCTCGGTCGTCGCCGCGATGTGGTCCGCCGCGTCGGGATAGAAGGCGTAGGAGTGGGTGAAATACATCGGCGTCGGTTCGCGCGGGGTCGCCGTCTCGCCGAACAGGGGGTGAGAGCTGGGCTCAATGTCGTTCCAGCCCATGTGCGGCACCTTGCGCGAAGGATCGTCCAGGCTCAGCCGCCGCACCTCGCCGGGGATCCAATCCAGGCCTGGCGTGGTCCCGAACTCCAGCCCCCGCGTCGCCAGCAGCTGCATCCCGACGCAGACGCCCAAAAAGGGCGCGCCGCGACCCAGCACCGCTTCGCCCATCGCCTCAGCCAACCCCTCGCGTTCATAGAGGGCCGAGCGACAGGCGGCGAAGGCGCCGACGCCCGGCAGGACGATGCGATCGGCCCGGCGCACAACATCCGGATCGGCGGTCGTCTCAATCGCGGTCGGTTCGTCCACGCTGCGCGCAGCCGCCTGCAAGGCCTTCTCCGCCGAGCGGAGATTGCCGGAGCCGTAGTCGATCAGCACGACCGTTTGCATTCGCTAGAGAACGCCCTTGGTCGAGGCGGCGGCGCCGCCGGTCTTGGGGTCGAGCTCCACCGCCATGCGCACCGCCCGCGCCAGGGCCTTGAAGCCGCTTTCGGCGATATGGTGGCTGTTCTCGCCGTACAGGCAGTCCAGGTGGATGCAGGCCCCCAGGTTCATGGCGAAGGCGTGATGGAACTCCCGGAACAGTTCGGTGTCGAAGGCGCCGATCTTGTCGCGGGTGAAGGCGACCTTCCAGATCAGGTACGGCCGGTTGCACAGATCGACCGCGCAACGGCTGAGCGTCTCGTCCATCGGCACATAGGCGTGGCCGAAACGTCGTATGCCCTTGAACCCGTCCAGCGCCTGGGCGAGGGCCTGGCCGATGACGATGCCGGTGTCCTCCACCGTGTGGTGCATGTCGATATGCAGGTCGCCCTTGGCCTCGACCTCAAGGTCGAAACCGCCGTGGCGGGCGAACGCCTCCAGCATATGGTCGAAGAAGCCGATTCCCGTAGAGATGCTGGACCGGCCCACGCCGTCCACATCCACCCGCGCGCGGATGGCGGTCTCCTTGGTCTCTCTCAAGACTTCGCCGATCCGCGCCTTGGGCGTGGTCGATCCATCGGCCATGGCGGCCTCCTCTGAAAGCGTCGAGATGCTAATCTGGCGCTAGATTAGCCCTGCCCCTTCGGCCAACGCTTTCAGCGAGGTCTGGGGTCGGGGGCCATAGTGGCCGATCACCTCGGCCGCCGCCAAAGACCCCAAACGACCGCAGACGGTCAGATCAAGACCGCGCGCCAAGCCGTACAATACACCCGCCGCATATTGATCGCCTGCGCCGGTTGTGTCCACGACCTTGGCGACCGGAGTGGCCTCTACGACCGCCCGTTCGGTCTTGGAGACGAGGACCGAGCCGTGCTCGCCCCGCGTCACGGCGGCCAGGCCGACCCGCTCGGCCAGGTCCGCGACGGCGTCGTCGAAGTTTGCGGTCTGAAACAGCGCGCCGATCTCGGCCTCGTTGGCGAAGACGATGTCCACGTCGCTGGCGATAAAGGCCAGAAGGTCGGCGCGATGGCGCTCGACCACGAATCCGTCCGACAGGGTCAGGGCGATGCGGCGCCCCGCGGCCCGGGCCAGCCCCGCCGCCTTGGCGAAGGCCTCCCGCGCCGCGGGCGGATCGAACAGATACCCTTCCAGATAGACGATCTCGGCGGCTTGAACCACTTCGGCGGTCACGTCCGAAGGCTCCAGCGCATTGGCGGCGCCCAGATAGGTGGCCATGGTGCGCTGACCGTCGGGGGTGACATTGATCAGGCAGCGGCCGGTGCCCAAGCCGGATGCGCCGCCGCCCAAGGTCGGCTCGAAATGCACGCCGATGGCGGTGATGTCGTGGCGAAACACCTGGCCCAGGACATCCGCGGCGACCTTGCCGATATAGGCGGCCCGCCCGCCGAGGCTGGCGACGCCCGCGACCGTATTGCCGGCTGATCCGCCTGAGGCCTCGACGCCCGCGCCCATGCGCCCATAGAGGGCGTCGGCCCGATCGGTATCGATCAAGGTCATCGCGCCCTTGGCGAGGCCTTCGGCCGCCAGAAAGGCGTCGGTCGCGGGCGAGATGACGTCCACAATAGCGTTGCCGACCGCGGCGACGTCGAACGAAAGGCTCATAAGATCAGGTTCCTGAAGGGAAGGCCGACGCTTATAGAGGCGTCACGCCCCAATGAACAGCGCGCGCGAGGGGCAGAGGTCGGCGATCAGGCAGGTTTCGCACTTGGGGCGCCGGGCGATGCAGGTGTAGCGCCCATGCAGGATCAGCCAGTGATGGGCGCGGGTGAGGTAGGGGCTGGGCGCGCGCGCCATCAAGTCTTGCTCCACGCCATCGGGGGTCGAGGCCTTGGAGAGCTTCAATCGGTGGGAGACGCGGAAGACATGGGTGTCCACCGCGATCGCCGGCTCGACCCCCAGTTCGTTCAGGACGACGCTGGCGGTTTTGCGCCCAACACCGGGAAGCGCCTGTAGGGCTGTGCGCTCCAAGGGCGTCTCGCCGCCGTGCCTGTCCACCAGCAGGCGGGACAGGGCGATGACATTCTTGGCCTTGGTGCGGTACAGGCCGATGGTCTTGATGTGGTCGCTGACGCCGGCTTCGCCCAGATCGAGCATCTTTTGCGGCGTGTCCGCCAGCGCGAACAGCGCCGCGGTCGCCTTGTTGACGGATTTGTCGGTCGCCTGGGCGGAGAGCACCACGGCGACGAGCAGGGTGAAGGTATTGTGCGCTACAAGTTCGCCCTTGGGCGCTGGCGTCGCCGCTTCGAAGCGGGCGAAAATCTCGGCGATCCGGGCGCGTTCGGCCGCGGTGAGGCGCGTGACCGCCTTGGTTTTAGGCTTTGCGGGCGATTTTGGCGGGAGGGCGGGAGCTTTCATGTGCGATGTAGGATGGCGAACAGAGGCGCTTAGGTCCATATCGCGTCTATGAGCGCCGTGGCTGGGGCCGCCCCCTATCTGCATATGGATGCAACACTGCGGCCGCACCGGTCGCTGTCGAAGCGGGGCTTCGTGATCCTGCTTGTCATCCTGGCGGCTTACAATCTGCTGGTGGCGGGGTTTCTGTTGCTGATCGGGGCCTTCCCTGTCCCCATCTTTCTGGGTCTCGACTTCTTGGGCGTCTTCATCGCCTTTCGCGTCAGCTATGGGCGAGGCCAGGCGTCGGAGCATATCCAGGTCACCTCCGACCTGGTGAAGGTCTCGCACCGGTTTGGCCGGGTGGAGCGGACGGTCTGGTCCTCGCCGACCGCCTTCACCCGCGTTCAGCTGGATCGCGTCGGCGAGCATGAGGCCCATGTGCGCCTGCACCTCTCCAACAAGGCCATGAGCGTTGCAGCATCGCTCGGCCCCAAGGAGCGCGCCGCCTTCGCCAAGCGGTTGGACTCCGCCATCCAAGCGGCGCGGGCGGAGCGCTACATCGACTGATCGCCGGTCGCTCGGACGAGGCGCAAGAAACGGGCGGCGCGCCCGCCGATGTGCGGCTAGGGTGGCTTTCCAGTCCAGGAGCCCCCTTAAGATGACGCCCGACGCCGCAGCCCCTCTCAGCCTTGCCGAACGCTCGGCCGAGTTCGAGCGGATGCAGCGCGCCTTGGACTGGCTGGGCGCCCACTGGCGGGCGCGGCCGACCCTCGACGAAGCCGCCGCCGCGGTCGGTCTGTCGGGCCCGCACTTCCAGCGCGTCTTCACCCGCTGGGCCGGCGTCAGCCCCAAGACCTTTCTTCAGACCCTCGCGCATGCCCAGGCGCGCGCATCGTTGGCGCAGGGCGCCACCGTACTCGACGCCGCCTTCGACGCCGGCCTGTCGGGGCCGTCCAGGCTGCATGACCTCTTCATCGCGCAAGAAGGCGCCACGCCTGGCCAGGCGCGTCGGCGGGGGGAAGGCATGATTCTGCGGTATGGCATCGCGCCCTCGCCGTTCGGCCGCGCCTTGCTCGCCGTTGCGCCCAAGGGCCTCTGCGGCCTGGGGTTTGTCGATGGCGAGGACGAGGCGACGGCGCTCGCCGATCTGCGTCGGCGCTGGCCGGCGGCCGACTGGGTGCGGGACGAGGCCTTGGCCGCCGCCATGGCTGAGCAAATCTTCGCTCTGGGGCCGAGGCGCGAGCCGGTCGGCCTGGTGCTGATGGGACCGCCCTTCCACGTCCAGGTCTGGAAGGCCTTGCTCCGCATCGCCCCCGGCCAGACCGCCAGCTATGGCCAGGTCGCCGCCTGGGCCGGCAACCCCATCGCCCATCGCGCCACAGGCCAAGCGATCGGCGCCAACCCCATCTCCTACCTGATCCCCTGCCACCGCGCGATCGCCGCCGACGGCCGCCTGACCGGCTATCACTGGGGCCTTGGCCGCAAGGTGGCCATGCTGGGGGAGGAGGCGCTGGCGTATCAGGACATGCGGTTGGGGGCGGGGTGAAAGGGGTCTAGGCGCGCCCGCTAAACGTCGCTATGTAGGGCGACCTTTTTGCTCAGCCCCGCTCTCCTTCGCGCCTTCAGGCCCTGGACGACGGTCGCAAATCGGGAAAGCTGACCCGCTCAGCAGGTGACGTGGCCGAGTGGCTGAAGGCGGCGGTTTGCTAAACCGTTGTACGGTCTAAAGCCGTACCGAGGGTTCGAATCCCTCCGTCACCGCCATCCTGCTTCGCTCTGCGAGCTTCGCAGGACGGATCATCCGGTACTGACCCCAAGCACGCCAAGTTTTGAAACCCTACACCCGTTCCATACTGTAGAGAGCTTGCGCGTGAACCACGAGTCCGTCCTGACCGAACCGAAGGTACTCCGCCACGCGCCGGCTTCGCGTAACGCTCACGTAGTAGATTATAACGCCGCCGATCCCCGCGAAGACGTCGATCAATTCAAAGTGCAGCGGCGGCTGGGCTGCAAGGCCGATCGCCCAGTAAGGTCGAACGGCCGCCTTGCCCTTGAGCCGACCGCTGTCGACGCCCATCCGCTCGCGAATGAGCGGCGACGACATTCGAAGTCGTCCGCATAGTGGGCGAGGATGCGATCAAGATCGCCGGCATTCCAAGCCGCTATCCATTCGCGCGCAAAGGCCGCGATGTCGTGCCCTAACAAGATACGGCTATCCTCCCCGTCCCCTGAATGGACAAGACTTTACGAATCGCAGTCAATCCGAGACGGACTCGATTGAAACCGATTGTCAACAAGTGCCGGGCAACCTTACATACGGCTCGTTAGAGAGACGCTATGCGCCCAGCCGACAACATCAAAATAACGATCCACCTACAACGGCGGCCTGACGGCGGCCTCCGCGCGTGGAGTGATGATATGCCCGGACTGGTGCTTTCGCATCGCGATCCGGAACGGGTGCTAGAGGATATTATCCCGGCGGTTGAGACGATTATTTCGGAGATGACGGGGCAGGCGATGAAGGCGTCGCCGCTTGTTCCGCTGCCTACAGCCGGTAAGCCTGTACAAGCTAGATATCGGCGCGTCTCTTATTTCGCCAGGTTCATGACGTCGCTCTCGTTGCGCGCTGGCGATAAGGATGAGGTCCGCGAATATGTGGCTTGGCCGGCCATGGCCTGATGATCGGCGAAAAGTTTCTCTCGCGATCACAGTGGGAAAAGAAGCTTCGATCGATCGGCGCCGTTCCACTTGATAGCAAAGGTAAATTGAACACGGCCGAATGGTGGCGCGTTCCGGGGAAGGCGCCCTTTACGGTTCCTATTGAAGACGATGGCAAATGTGAGTTTTGGGCGATTCAGAGAATTTACGCTGAGCAGCGAGATTAGATCGTCGTACAGCGACTGAGTTCGAGACCGCCGAGGCGGTTCATGAGATCGGCGCGGCGACCCCTTGACGGACCCCGCGTCAACGCGCTTGAGAGACTATATAGAAGCTGAGCGCCAACCCTATGGCGGCGCCCCATCATAAACAGGCCCCTCGCCGGCTGTGATCTCCCACGGTGCGAGCGGGCTCCTTAGGCGAGCTGAAGGTTTCCTCATGAAGGTGCTGGTCCCGGTCAAGCGGGTGGTCGACTATAATGTGAAGGTTCGGGTGAAGCCTGATCAGTCGGGCGTCGATCTCGCCAACGTCAAGATGTCGATGAATCCCTTCGACGAGATCGCCACGGAAGAGGCGGTGCGGTTGAAGGAAAAGGGCGTGGTCAGCGAGATCGTCGTGGTCTCCATCGGGCCGCAGCAGGCGCAGGAGACGATCCGCACGGCGCTCGCCATGGGCGCGGACCGGGGCATCCTGATCACGGTCGACTCCATCGTCGAGCCTTTGGCCGTGGCCAAGCTGTTGAAGGCGGTGATCGCCGAGGAGCAGCCCCAGCTGGTGCTGATGGGCAAGCAGGCGATCGACGACGATAACAACGCCACGGGGCAGATGCTGGCCGCCTTGCTCGGCTGGCCCCAGGCCACCTTCGCCTCCAAGATCGAGGTGGCGGGCGAGAGCTTGAACGTCACCCGCGAGGTCGATGGCGGGCTGCAGACCCTGTCGGCCGACCTGCCGGCGGTGGTGACGGTGGATTTGCGCCTTAACGAGCCGCGCTACGCCAGCCTGCCCAACATCATGAAGGCCAAGAAGAAGCCGATCGATATCAAGTCGGCGGCCGATTACGGCGTCGATGTCGCGCCGCGGCTGAAGTCGATCAAGGTCAGCGAGCCGCCCAAGCGCGCTGGCGGCGTCAAGGTTGAGACCGTGGCCGATCTGGTCGCAAAACTGAAAACCGAAGCGGGAGTGCTCTGATCATGGCCGTCCTCGTCATCGCCGATCACGACAATTCGACCGTTCGCGACACCACGAACAAGACCATCACCGCCGCCCTGTCCGTCTCGCCCGAGGTTGACGTCCTGGTGCTGGGCGACGGCGCAGCGGGGGCCGCAGACGCTGCGGCCAAGATCGCCGGCGTGCGCAAGGTGCTGTTGGCGCAAAGCCCCGAGCTTGGCCGCCTGTTGGCCGAGGCCGTAGCCGATGCGGTGGTTCCGCTGATGGAGGGCTACGACGCGCTCCTCACGCCCGCGACCGCGGCGGGGAAGAACTTCTCGCCCCGGATCGCCGCCCTGCTCGACGTGATGCAGATTTCCGACGTGATCGAGGTGGTGGACGCCAACACCTTCGTGCGGCCGATCTACGCCGGCAACGCCCTGGAGACGGTGCAGTCGAGCGATACGAAGAAGGTGATCACCGTGCGGCCCACCACCTTCAAGGCGGCCGCCGAGGGCGGTTCGGCGCCGGTCGAGACCATCGCCGCCCAGCCCGCCGCCGCACACCAGGCGAAGTTCGTGTCGGACGAGGTGGTGAAGTCCGATCGGCCCGAACTGAGCGCGGCCAAGATCGTCGTCTCCGGCGGCCGGGCGCTGGGGTCTGCGGAGGAGTTCCACAAGGTGATGGACCCCTTGGCGGACAAGCTGGGCGCAGCCGTCGGCGCCAGCCGCGCCGCCGTGGACGCCGGCTACGCCCCCAACGACTATCAGGTCGGTCAGACCGGTAAGGTGGTGGCGCCGGCGCTCTACATCGCCATTGGTATCTCAGGCGCGATACAACATCTGGCGGGGATGAAGGACTCCAAGACCATCGTCGCCATCAACAAAGATCCGGATGCGCCGATCTTCCAAGTCGCCGACTACGGCTTGGTGGCGGATTATAAGACGGCCGTGCCGGAACTTATGGCCGAGCTTGAGAAAATCTGAAACAAACCCGGGGTGAATTGACCGGGCGGAAAGGTTTGCTCGTGTAACCTGCGCTGATGTACGGTTGTGGAGTTGCACCGTGGCTAAAGCGCAGTTTCATCGCCATCAAAAGGTTTGGGTCGAGGCCGTTGGCGCATGGGCCACGATCGATCGGCTGATTCCGGTTTGGTCCAAGGGCTTCGACGAGCCGGTTCGCATCACCTACGATGTCGGGCTCGGGCGCGAGTTTACGGCCAATGAGCTGCAGGCCGATGCGCCGACCCAGCAGGCGCTGGACCAGAGCGCGGGCGCCTGGCGCATCCTGCGCGCCCGCAACAAGTGGCAGGAACCTGAGGATTGCGGGCACCATCCCTTGCCCGGAACCTTTCCGGTGGTGGTTACCGATCCGGAGGATTGGGGCGGTTGGCGCGTGCCCGGCGCCGAATACGACCGCGCGCCCCTCAAGATCGAGCAGCAATCCCGCCTGATCGTCTGTTCGCCCAAGCTGTTGAAAATGGCTCAAGACCTGGTCGCCCTGGTGGCCGAAGCGCCAGACGACGTCTCGCCCGAGGTCCGCCATCTGGCGCGCACCGCCAAGAACATCCTTCGCTACGTCACCGATTCCGGCGCCCCGCCCACCCGCGCGGACTCCCAGCCGCCCCTCGATCAGAACGCCCGCCAGGTTCGGACGGGCTGATTTTCGGGCTAACGCCCGCATGCTTTAAACTGTTGATCTAGTGGGACATTTTGTAAGCGAAGCCGATCGTCAACAGCACGATGGCGACGAACTGGGTCATCACCCGACGACGCATCCACTTGTTTGAATTGGCTCGTCCATAGTCGCCGCCCTTCAGCATGGCGAACACGCCCATGCCCAGGCTGATCACCACGGCCAACATGGCGACCGCGATCATGACGTCGATGATAACACCCATACCGCTTAGTTAGGATGCGCATCGGGTTATGGCTAGGGCGAGCGGCCCAGGCGGCGGCCCACTGGCCCGCCGTCCTCAGCTCCGCCACCTGAGCGTCGCCGCCTCGATCGGGTTGCGGAACGGTCGGCTCTCACGTCGAGACGCCTCCCATTCTCGTTTCAACGCTTGGTACCACTTGGCTTGGCGGTCGGCGTCGTCGATCCACAACAGGCTGGGATCGTAGCGCAGGCCCTCGTTCTGCAGGTTCACCATGTCGCCGTCCTGCTGCAGAAACCGCCGGGCGCCCGCGGCGATCACCGGCTTCAGCAGCGAAAACGCCCAGTGGTCCGACCAGATGATCTGGGTGATGCGGGTGCTGCGCTCATTCACCGGCGTCAGGCAGGTCAGGGCCAACACCTGGCGTTTCCCCACCTGCACATGCTCCCAGCGCAAGGCCGGAAGACGAAAGCTGATCTCTGTCTGGGGCGCGCCGCCGAGCAGCTTATAGGCGCGGCTATTTTTAGACGGCGCGTGGCGCACCATGGCGAATCCCAGTTCACGGGGCGCGAACGCCTTGGCCTTTTCGTGCTGCTGCGAGGCCGAGCGCCACCACCACTGCTGATGCACATAGGGGCCGTGGGTTGGGTCCATCAACCCGACCACGGCATGGTCCAGATGGGTGTCGAACGTCATCCGATCGACCAGCTTGGGGTGTCCGCCGACAACGCCGGGGAAGACCGGCGGCGCCGTCGTCGGGGCGG
>Ga0209611_10010638_pt1 | contig 13478 bp, 6 predicted proteins | sample S1TSphgellanicum_3_FD_187693 | JGI IMG/M metagenome (GOLD analysis project Ga0209611, IMG submission 187693) | Host-associated microbial communities from peat moss isolated from Minnesota, USA - S1T2_Fc - Sphagnum magellanicum MG (SPAdes) (version 2) | ecosystem: Host-associated > Plants > Peat... | reverse complement strand
AGGAAAAAAAAAACATTGGAAAAACCTAAAAAATAAAAAGAGTAAGAAAACAAAGAAAAGGAAAACGGAAAACATTCAGAACAAGAACATTTAGCCCCCAGTCTTGGGCGAGTGGTTGTTTTTTGTTTTTTTTTTTGTTGAGTACTTCCGTATAAGTGAGTAGATTAAAGGTAAACCTTTATGACCTAGTCAAATCTATCATGTGACAAACATAAAGCAAGTAACGTACATTTGTGCATGTTTTTATTTGTGGAGCTTAAATGCCAATGCTTAGTTGTTAAATAAAAGAAGCCTTTTTTGTTTTTTTAAACAAAAAACAAAAAAATGGGGTTTCTGCAACAATTATGTCGTCATATAATATAATGTGTGTAGGTGAAGGAACAATACATATATTTGATGCTCACAACAATAATGTCTCGTTCAACAAACCCAAGCTATGTACTAGAGTGAACCAGCACCCACTAGTGCACCAACATGGATGGATCACCACTGATAGGTTTCTCTTTTCTATCCTTCCACCATCCCAAGTTGACTTTTGATTCTTTGGTCTTTCTTAGTGTTAATCTCAGTTTTTTCTTGCAACTTTATTTTCTCCACGCCCCCTTCCCATGTTTTTTTTCTCTTGATCTTAATTAGTTATTTTCTTTTCTTTTCTTATTTTTTGCTTTTGAAACTTTTCCCACCCACCCACTTACTCATCTATATATTTAAATTAAAAGTAGACTCTTCCCCATCTACCTCCTCACCTATAAATTCAAAATGTGTTACTTTCATCCCCACCCACCTACCCCCCCCATCTATTTATCTACCTACCTACCCTTCCACCTTCCTACCTATCAACACTTTAAGTAGGTACCTACCAAACCCCACCTACAACACTACACCTACCTACTTGGTTGCCACTCAAGTAGACCTTCAACAGTCAACAACAATGAAGAAAAAATAAAATGAAGATATTGCATGGAACTTGGTCTTGTTCATTCAAACAAATAAATAAGGGCATGATTAAAGTATTTGACACCCCTTATATAAGGGTATTGCAAGTTTTGCTCAAAGTGTTTTCCACAATGGGGGTATTATAAATCAAGTGGATAATCAAAGCAATACCAAGCTCCAGTTCAATTCAAATGCATTTCATGCATATTGTACTGAAGTTCATAAAACAAAATATTCAATGAATGTGTAATACCCCTCTCCGGGTATCCCAAAAATAGTTTGGGCTCCATATCATATCTTTTGAAACTTGGAGAGGTATTGTACATAGCCCTAACAAAACCTAGAAAGAATGCAATGCCCTCGTTGGGGTACTTTGTAAACACCATGGGTTGAATTATTTTGGTCTAGGCTACCAAAAGGGTATATTGTTCATGTCCATGAGGATTCAATGAACATGCAATACCCCTTTCAAGCTATCCCATAAATATATTGGGCTCCATAACATATATTTTGAAACATGGAGAGGTATTGCATAGCCCTACCAAAACCTACAAATAAACTAATACCCTCATTAAGGTATTTTGTAATTAAACACCATGGGTTGATTTATTTTGGTCTACATTATTGGAGGGGTATTTTCATGCCCAAAATTACTCAATACACATGAAGTACCTTTCATTGGGTATCCCAAAAATACATTGACCTCCATAACCTATCTTTTGAAACTTGGAGGATTATTACATAACCGTACCAAAACCTACAAGAAGAGCAATACCAAATTGTTTGAGGTATTCAATAAACATCATGGGTTGAATTATTTTGGTTTAGACTATCAAAGGGGCATTGTTCATGCTTAGGAACACTTAATGCACATGCAACAACCTTCTAGGATATCAAAAATCCTTGGGGTTCTATAACATACCTTTTGAAACTTGCAAGGGTATTGCATAGTTGTACCAAAACTTAAAAGGAAAACAATACTCACATCATATTGTGATAATAGCATAAATTATGAAACAAAATGATATTTCAAAAATACTTATTCCATGTTCAATATATCATGCCCTACATATTAAATCAAGTAAATGAAAGTATTGCAAAGTTGGTCACATTGATGGTAGAAGGGGTTTAATTGGACAAAATTAAAGAGTTTAATTGCAATACCTCCGTTGCAATGTGATAATTCATTAACCATGAAACATACAAATATTTTTAAAATATTTGATCCCCCCCAATATATCATGAAATTCATGTTTTCAAAATAATTGTTCATCTTACAATATGATTTAACATATATAAAATGAATGTAATGCAACATTGGTCACATTGATGGTACATGGGTTTAAGGTTTAATGTAAAATTTACTATTTAATGTTAAAATTATGAATTTGTCAAAATCAAGAAATTAAAAGTTCATTCTTAAAATTTCTTTGATGATGTACATATTTATGTTTTTCCCTCTTAAAGTTGTAAACTCATTATATATATAAGTTTTAAATTTAATAAAATTCTAATGCATGTTTAAAAAATTAATAAAAACACATGATTTTCCATTTTTTTATAATGGTTCACATTTTAAAAATGATATATTCCATATATTAATCCTATGTATGATTGAAATTTTTTTTGAATTTTTTCGAGATATAATAAATATTTTTTTGCCTATGATAATTATATTATAGATATTTTATTTTTTTATTTTATAAAGATATAACACAAATCCTTATGTAAATTTTTTTTTATTATGTATAATATTGGCTTAAATATTGGTCTAAATATATTGTTGTTTATAACACATCGAGTAATACATTATATATAATTAATAATATTATGAATTATATTGTTGATTCATTTTTATACATATAATATTTTCATATTTATTTAAAATAGGATAAAGTTTTATTTAAATTATATATTAAATTTAAATTATATATATACCCATGGTCATGTATAGTGCAATTTTTTTTATGAACTTTATTTTTAATGAGAATTAAAGAGATTCCAAAAAATAAGTTATTTACATTGTATATTTTATTAATGCCATTGAATTGAATATTATTTCTATTTAAATTGAAATTTAATTTATAACATATCAAATAATGCCATATATGATCAATAATTTTGTGACACTTTGAACAAAGTTCTAAAGGGAATTGCAATACCTTCATTTCATTGTGATAATTTCATTACCCATCAAACAAATTAAAACTTTTTTGCATATTTAGTCTATGGCCAATATATCATGCAATGTACATATTATATCAAGTAAATGAAGGTATTGCAAAATTGGTCACATTGATGGTAGAAAGTTATTTGAACAAAGTTATAAAATATAAATGTAATCCATGCATCGTAATGTGATAATTCCATTGACCATGAAACATAAGAATATTTTTTAAAAAATTGATCGATTGGAAATATATAATGAAATTCATATTTTGAAAATGATACGTTCACTTTACATTGTACAATATAACTTCCTATATATAAATGAAAAAAGTTCAAAATTGGTCACATTGAATGTATAAAGGTTTAGGGACAAATACATCAAATTGGGCACAAATTAGTCACAAATGTTTTTTTTCCCTTATATATGATTATATATATCAAGGTATTGCAAAATTGGTCGCATTGATATAGGAGGGTTTAAGGTCAAATTGGTAACAAATATTTGTTCACATGTCTATATGATAATTTTTAAAAAGAAAACCAAATATTATTACATAAATATATGTTGAATTGATTTTTTATGTTTTTGGTCACACATTGAAAATCAAATATAAAAATTTGGCATTACTTATTTATTGGTAATTTTCCCCAATTCTAGCAATTGAAATGTCAACTTGTTGTTAAGGGTTAACTAGTTATTATGCACCATGGATCATTGAACACCCACAAAATTCTATTGCAATTCATAGGTTCAAACATCATGGGTTTGGAGTTAAATTTGCAGAAAACCTTTTGATCACAATCCCAAAATAAATATGTAAATATTTAATCATTGCTTTTGATTGATAGCTTGTTATTTACAACTTTTACAAGTGTGGATATATACTGGAATTCTAACGAGAAGTTCTCACAATAACAACAACATTTTGATGAATTTTAAAAGCTCAACTTTCTACTTTTGTGTTGAGACCTTGTGTTTAAAACTTCATGAGAGATGAGCTAGTAGTTTAGTTAGTGGTATGTATGGCTTTCACTAATTCTACAAAACCTCCAAGTCTCATTTCAAGTCTTAGTTTTAAACATGGAAAAAATCCCTCTTCCAACATATGGTTTATTGGAGCGGTCACATGCTTTGTGTTTTTTTAATGTGAAGATTTTTGAAATGTCATGATCCAAGTTTAGAAGTCTAATGAACTCCAAATGGAATGTAGGTGGACATAGGGTGGTTGGAAATTTAATGCAGACAAAGTTGAAGTGAGGTGTACATTATAAATGACGTGCAAGTGGAACCAAAGTTGAAGGCACTTGGTCAATGTTGGAATTTATATTATGGATTTTGGGTGGAATGAAAGTGAATCTAGAATGATCCAAATGGAACCAAAATGAAACATAAGTGGAATGTTAATGGAACTTTAATGGAATTTTGGTGGGGCTGTATGTGGAAGCAATATTTTTTTAATAAGGTAGTTGTTAATAAGTAGGCAAGGCAATACCTAGGTAGTTGTCATTTTCATGCATTAATTGATGTGTGTGTTTGTTGATTGGTAAATTTATAGTTGATATGTTGATACATCTAGTTCAGACCAAATTAAAATTATTTTCATTGGCTTTAATTTATGTTGATATTGTTGAAGTGCTTAGAATTTGTGTCATTTCAATGATGTTTGGGTGGGTTGTAACTAAACCTTAATGGATTTAAAGTGGGACATATGTTGACTCAAAGTAAAATATCTAGGTGGGTTTTTAGCAAAGTCAATGTGTTGCATTTGATGGGCAATTGTCACTAAGAAAGTAGGGACATTTAGTTGTTATGACAATGTTGATGAATTGGTGGGTCTTTATGTTTGTTGCCTTAGGCATATGAATGGTTTGTATATGTTTTTTTTTCAATAAAATTGCCACCTACACCAAAGGTGATGTAGACAATGGGAAGGCTATAGACATTAACGTAGGGAAGGGACAAAACCATAACACAAAGAAGTCCTTCTCCATATCTAGGGTTCAATTTGATAGAAGGAGTGAATTCGGGATACTTGGAGACATGGAGGTATTCTTTACATATGTTACACGTCCATGTGATAACCAAGAGTCAAATACCCAATTGGTGGGATATACCATTATCCATGTTCAAATTATTATGCTTGATAGTCGAGAATAAAGGAAGATTAGGATGACAACTAAAATAAAGTCAACATCAAGCTTTGGTGGTGAGTGACATTTTGGCCCCATTGCCAAAAAATAGACTACCATTAATTAATGATTCAAATCCAAATAAAAAAATCAATTGGTTTTTGGTGGGTCCTTAGGTTCATTTGATTAGTTCTATGGAAATTACATTGATAGTGGGTATATTATAGGCGTACACCAAAAATTAACTTGAATTTTTCTAATTGCCCAAAGATCATATTCCTTTGAAAATTTCTACAAATGCCTATTCCACTAAAAAATAAATGGTGACACTAGAGCATATTTTTAAAATATTTCATCCATGTCAAAAGCCATATTCTTAGACACACACAAGAATATTTTGTCATGTCATCAAGATCCACATGGCATTCCATTGCTCCAATTTAAAGGAATTTACATGGTTCCAATGTGTGAAATCTCCCATTCCAAACGTATTTAGATTAAATACCAATCATGATATTTAACTATTAAGATAGTTCACATGAATTTTAATTGTTTTAATTGTATAATAAAATACCTTTTTTATCATCTTAAAATCATGTGAGGTTTGGCAAATGGCATAAAGGTTTCATAATTTCCTCCCAAAAGGTGGACCCAAAAAACAAACATGAAGAAAACCTAATGATATGGACAACCAAGATCCATGTTAAGTAGAATGGAGTTAATTACTTCAATGAGAGGAAAAGACCTAATCATCTTTATTTATTTATTTATTATAAATAAAAACCTTATGATATTAACAACATTTGATTGCTAAAATTTAATATTGAACACATAAAACTACTTAATTATTCATAGGATTTAAAACAACATTTGCAAGTAGATTTTGTGACTGTTCTAGCATTTGTAAATGTTTTAAAATCACTAGTTCCATGCAAATGGTCCATTACACTTTCATGATAACAATAAATGCACAAATTGAATAGACATCTATAAAAATGTGACCATTGGAGATGCATGCAACCGTGGAATATTTTACACATCGAATATTGTTTTTGTTGTGAACTTCACAAGGTCAATTAAAATAACCCAATTATTAATTCATTTTATCATTTGCAACATGTCATCATATCCATATCCATGACACTCTTGTCAAACACTGCCAAACTTGGACTTGTACCTGTTTGTAGAATTTTTTTTGAAAAGTGTAGATGTAGAGTACCAAGCAAAAGTTGAATATTAGGCATCTTCTAATCACTTCTAGGATTAAAAGATATGTGGGATGGTGATAAAAATGTTTATCCCAAAGTTTATGAATAGCTTACGACAACCACTTGAAAATAATTGTTACCTTGTGGATGGCAGAAATCAAACAAGGTAAAATATGATTAGGAGAATGGTAGAGATTCAACTTGAAGTAGAATGCAGATGGCTAGTGAGTTGGATATGATGAAAAAGTTTCATTAGTTTGAAGATTCAAATTACTTTTGGAGAGAAAGAACTTAGGATGTAGTTTTAGAAATTAAGGATTTTTGGGAGATTTTTCTTTTCACATAAAAAAATTTAGATAGTTGTTGTAGAATAAAATAAATACAGTGAATAGTTAGAGTTTTGTTCTGTTTCAAACCACATATTTTCTTGTTTTCCATTTTGAATTTCTAAATTTAATACTACATATGTTTGATATATTCAATTCTAAGCAAAGAAAATAGTGAAACTACTACAAATTGTTGTGTTTTTCTTACTAAATTATGAATCCTAATAAAAAAAATTGATTATTAAGGATAATAGAAAATCTGGAAATAAGGAAACAATAATTTTAATAAAAAAATGTGTGAACACAATTTACAGAAAAATTAACATGAATAAAACCACATATTATGAATGTTATAAGTACTTTTGAAATATAATTTGCATTGTTCTATTAGTAGGCAAAAGGCAATTCTAGATAAAATGTGCACCTACCAATAATCCATGGTCAACACACCTAATGAACCAAAATTTCAAAATGTGGTTTCACCAATAATGTGATTACCTACTTGAATTTGCAAACATGTCAACTTTTTCACTTGTATAACATATATGTTGATTGTGCCAAACCCACAACATTATAGCAAGTTTTCTCACAAACTTCGACACCATGAATAATGATGAACTTTCATTTCTTAACATTAGCTTTCAAGTGCAATTGTCGTGGGATGTCAAGACCATAAACCTTTTGATTTTCATAAAACATCTTCCAAAACTCTTTTATCACATTTAACATAATTTTTTCATGTGGTAAGTATTGGCAATAATTCAAGGAATAACAAACAATAGTTCCAACATTGGAAATGGATTCTTCAAACAACAGTTTGTCCATCCTTAACATGGAAACATTAGAGTCCAAGGCCTTTCTTTTTATCTTGTGAAAGGTATATTGTTTTTTCTTAATACCAATTTCACCTTCTACATCTACATAAGATATATGACTATTGTCATAGGATTTGAAAAAAGCTTTCAAAGAATGTTCTATGACAATGGTCACTTCCAAATACTCATTATTGTCAATATGTCATTAAGGCAAAACAAGTTAAGCAATCCAACATGATCTTTGCCCAAATCATCATCAAGTGTTGCCTCCTTTGGGTTAGATGCAATTACTTGCTCTATAGCAACAAAAATAATTTCAACATCTACAACACCACATTTATTCCTCTCCAGCTACATGATCTTAATGAAGGTACATTTGTGTTGCTACCATGATCACTTCTTCCAAGAATATGTAAGTTGTTTGCCACAACACTACTATGCCCATTAGAACTTTCATCAATCTTGTGGGAATCACTAACTCTACATTGACACCAACCATGCAAAGTTAAGCATTATTGTAATGGCAATCATAGTTAGTATGGTGAGTTCTTATTTTGCTAAGTGGGTTGTTTTACAAAATGGAAGCTTCCTTTTTTTCTCATCCCCCTTTAAGTTGTGATTGTTTTTAAGATGAACAATAAAGATGGGCCATTGTCTTTTTTCTCTTATAAGGTCCTAATTTGAGAACCTTTTTATATGTTGCTAAAGCATGGTTGTTGGAACTTATTTTCGCTAATTGTTGCAACAAAATGGAGGTTTTTTTCCCTAAGTTGTCACTATTTCTAGGATGAAGAGTAAAGATGGGTCGTTATTGTTTGAATTGTCTTACAATGTCAATTTTTGAACCTTTATGTAGCTGGAACATGAAAGTTCAATTGAGCTTTTATAAAAGGTGTGTGTTGGGGATTGCGGGCGAGGTCATGGCAGAGATTATGTTGTGACCAGGTGTAATACATGGGTGCATGTGCTTTGTGCATGCATGTGTGTGTTTGCTTTTGTGAGTTCTGTAAACTCAATTGCCCTATGTAAATTTTAATTCAAGAAACTTAAATTTCACTGCTTGGGCAAAAGTTAAAGAGCCCTCTCTCAATTCAACTCACAAAAGGCATATATATGAAAGACACATTTTGGCATTGTGCCCTATACCTTATCCATTCAATGTACATTCAATTATCCACCCCCAATACATGTCCAAAAGGAGTTGCCCCAATGCCTTTATTTCAAGTTTGGGACAAAGACAATAAACAACTAGACAGATGGTAATCCTAGTTGTTTGGTTGAACTAATGTCCACCTAGTCTATATTTTAAGGATTTGGACCACAAGGATCAAAATTGGAAAAATAATTCCTTAACCACAATACCAATATCAATTTTAAATGGTTACTAATTTATAGCATGCATGATCCACCTAATGTGAACATTCTTCAAATTTTTATTCCCATTTGTCTCCATTAATTTTGTCAATTTTTGAAATTCAAAGTGTCATTAGGGGCTATGAGTGAAATATGCATACAAGTATTGTAATATTAGCCCTTCCAACCTTCAAATTAGGGGCTAGTGGTGTATAGTTTGCATTGCCAAATTTGTGTGGTGTGCCATTCAATGCACCCCCAACATGTGTGGTGCATACTTCTCTTGAATTTGCACTATCACACCATTGCGAAAAACAACCCTATCAACTCCAAATGAAACTAGTTTCTTGGTCATGTATTTTTTGCTCAATACACCATTAATGATCAATGCCTTTGTAATCAATTGAATCAAATTGTTTATATTTGCACTGTCAAGAACACATTCCAAAAACAATAATGTAGGCAACTTTTTCCAATTTTGAACCACATGACCAGGACACTAACCCAAGATTGATTACTTAAGGTTGTGACTTCATCACAACTAAAACTAACATAACTAGAAGAATTCATAGCCACTTTGGTGGCATCTAACACCACATGGGTAAGAGTTCAACCATTGATCACATTGATGCGTCACTTTAGTGGGGTTTTAGGGTTGTTTTTCACATTTGATGAAAAATTGTGACGATAATAAGAAAATTAAAATATCATGATGCGATGTTGTAAATGTGAATAATTGGAATGAATGATTAATGTAGGTTCCATGAAGTTGATGATTTAAAAATATTCATACATGGTGAGCACAAGAAAACAATGTGAGTAATGAACATTAAACATTAAACAATAATTAACACACAAAGAATTGACATAACAACAAAACACACAATGTGAACATTGAAGTGAACAATGATCAATAGTGGACATAAGGGGAATGGGGATTGTTGAATAAAATAAAATGCTAGCTTGAAATGTATGTAGTAGAATGGAAGAAAAAAAACTTAAAACGTGAATTACCAACATGTTGCCTACCTCATTAATTTGTCAACCAAAACCACAATCCTTGATTTGTTTGAACCTTGCATTGTTGTAACAGAAAACTTCAATTATGACCTAGCCCCCATTCATGTTAAAAATTGGCGAGCTTTGGGTATTATCAAGACTTGCTCACATTTCACATGTCACTTGCAAGTTGTTGGCAAACTACTCATAGAAAGTAGCAATCAAAGTTGGTGAAATGTTGGAAAAGAAGGTTGCAAAAGATGGTGAAAAAATCCATTAAAGTTGTGAATTGAAGGCGACTTAGTGAGGGGGAGAGAGATTGAAGGTGATATGACAATAACAAATGAATGTTACATGCTACTTGTGCTTTTGCAACATAGCTAGTACTAACTATCTTTAATCATCAATGTTATTTGAAGTCGTGATATGGGCAAATTTATGGTTTTTATTAAAAAAGAGACAAGCTACTTGAAATCCCTTTTTAAATTTGCAATAAAAAAACATTGATGTGTGCACATATGGCAATTTTTCCCTCAAAATCCAACCTAGGATTATTTTAATTATTATAAAAAAATGAAAAGGTCATAATTTTTCATTTTCTTTTTAATTCTAAATTTATCAAGCCTATTGTTTAATTAAATTAGGTACATCATTAAATTAAGTATTTATTGCTTAATTAAATGAAGTATATCATACATCAAATGGTCCAAAGTGAAGGTAGAGGTTTGGAACCAATGTTGAATTTCTTTTCACAATTACAATACCTACATTCAGAGCTAATCATTAATCATAATCAAAGTTCGAATAGGAGAAAAATAACTATTGGTTGATTCTTTGCAAGACCTGGATTTTATGCTATAATATCATTGGTCAATGCCAATAGTGTGCAAATGCTAGGTTGATGCATGGCAATGGGTGGGTGGGTGGCTTTGGTTGTTAGTTGGTAGGTAGGTAGGTAGGGCCAATATGGAAGGTACCAAGTATGTAGCTGAGCTCAGAGTTGAGAAAAAACAAGCATGGAAAAAAAAAAACTAAGTAAAAGATCAGCACCCAAAAGTTTAACTATGGTCCCATGGTGATTAACACAGGTTCAGGAACTAGGTTCAGGAACTAGATGAAAAATCCCACCTCATCCAGTGGACAGAATGGCCAACTGGTGCGCTGGTGGGTGCTGGTTCACTGCGGTCCTGCTTCTTCTACTTCTTTCTGCTTCTTTCTCAAATCCTTACTAACCCTAAAACATAAATCCATCAAGGAGTTGTCAGACAGCTCCCCCACTATTGATTTATTTATTTATTCTGTTACAGATTTCTTCAGAAAAATTCACACATAGAAATGGTGTAAACTTCCTTCTTTTGCATTGTGGATTTGTATGTTGCCATTTTCTGTGTTGTGGGCATACGTGGATTTGCATGTTGTGATCTTGTTCTGTATTGTGGGTGTATGTGGATTTGTATGTTGTGATCTTGTTCTGTATTGTGGGTGTATGTGGATTTTTAGGGTGTGATCTTCTTCTGTGTTGTGGGTGGTATGTGGATTTGTATGTGGGATCTTCTTCTGTGTTGTGGGTGTATGTGGATTTGCATCTGCTTACAAATCCGGATCACAAGCTTTTGTATGTTGCAAAATTAAGTGTTTGGATATGGAGTTTTGTCAACCTTAATGATGCCAGTCATTATTGCTGTTGTGGGTAAAGAAGAAGAAAAATTCCCCAATGTTTAAGAAGCTGCTGCTGCTGGAGTTGGAGTTGCAGAATTGGTGGTGGTGTTTTGGAAGACTTGGGTTTGTGGAAAAGGTTCGTCGTTTAGTTCCTCCTCCCAGTGTTTATGCCTCTTCTTCTCATACTACCACTGGGATTCCTACTACTGTTGCCTTCTTTGGCAGATTGGAAAAGAGATTGAAGCTTCAGAAATGTGGAGTTGGTTTCCATCAAGTCACGATACCAACAACAACAGGATTGCCGATCGTTTTTGAGAAGGGTCTTCATTGTAGAGCACAGCACTCCAGGTACTGTGTTACCCAAAAAGAACCCACTGTCAATTGGTGTGAAGTAAGTATATCTATCATCTGATGAACCATTTTGGTTTTGGTTTGTTTAGAGTTTAGGGTTTGTTCAATCTGATGTGAATTCAGGGATGAAGGAGTAGTAGTGCAAGGATTAGGGTTTTTCATAGTCCCATTTTGTGCACAACACAGATGATGAACTCTCCAACTCTTCAAAATGTGTTGTTTTGAGAGTGTGGGATTTGCACCAATCTGTGCTGTGTTTTTGAAGGTCCCATTTTACAGGTGTGAGCAAAGAGGCCAGAGAAGAAGGTGGGATGGAGGTTGTAATGCAAGAACATTCTTCTTCAGCTATGGGACAGAAGCTGTGGGAGAGATGCAGCAGGGATGCCTTTGGAGCTCTCTATAATCCATTTGTGGTAGCACTGGCAGCGGGCACCTTATCAATAACCTCCTTTCAGCGTTACATTGCACAAGATGCCTTTTTCTTGTCTTCTTTTGCAGAAGCGTAAGTTTAATTGTGCTTCTTGAGCTTTAAGGGATTCAGGAGATGTTGGTTGCTTCTGATCTCTAAGATTGTTCTTCACATCAGTATTGTGTAATGTACAAGTGGGTTGTGATTTTGCTGTCTATGTAAGAGAATACTTCCTGCAATTTTTCAGCTTGGTATTTGAGATTTGGGTTGAGGATTTGTAGGCCAGAGTTCACCACTTGATCAATTTCTCCTGATTCCTGGACTCTTAGATTTCTTGTCAGGTATGGAATGGCCTTACAGAGTGCAGATGATGAAGAAGCAAAAGCCAGTATTGCCTCATTACAACATGCTGTACATGAGGAGCTTCGTCTGCATTCCTCTTTTGCTGAGGTACCGCCTAACCTTTCCAAAAAGAGTTTTTGACACCCTTTGGTGTTGCTTGCTTCCAAAGTGTGGTTTTATCATTTTCTTGGAGTTCTGGAATGTTGATTTGCAGAATGTGTCTGATTTTTTATTTGACTGCCAGAAATGGGGATTGGATCTCATGCAACCTGATGCTCCAAATCCTGCCACAACCAAATACACAGACTTTTTGTTACGAACAGCAAGCGGGTGTGTAGATAGAGCATCAGGCACAAGAGATGGAGAATTTTTGAAAGTGACAGAATCAAATGCGGAACAGCGGCTGCACAGGTGTGCAAGAACAATAACAGCCATGACACCTTGCATGCGCTTGTATGCATTCCTTGGACAAGAACTGGAAAAACGTACAGGGATGGGATGCAAGCATCCATACCAGGAATGGATTGAGACATATTCTTCTGTGGATTTTGAGGTCTTCCTTTCTTGCCTTCTACTGAGGACAGTGAGTTAGTCTATTTGTCTTCTTACCAACACTCAACCTGTACTGTTCAAGCTCCTCTCTGGCAGATTGGAAAACGTGGTAGCTGACAATATGGTCAGTTCCTGTTTAGTCTTTTTTGTGTGTAACAGCTTCTGTTGCAGGTTGTATTAAGTCTCACCAGAACAGACAATATACTCTGGCTCTGTAGCTTTGTTTCTG
>Ga0209611_10010636_pt1 | contig 13479 bp, 9 predicted proteins | sample S1TSphgellanicum_3_FD_187693 | JGI IMG/M metagenome (GOLD analysis project Ga0209611, IMG submission 187693) | Host-associated microbial communities from peat moss isolated from Minnesota, USA - S1T2_Fc - Sphagnum magellanicum MG (SPAdes) (version 2) | ecosystem: Host-associated > Plants > Peat... | reverse complement strand
AAGGGCAACCTGATATGGAGAAATGTAATTTTTGCATCTTTCCTTTTTGGTCTGTGATTTCCCCAGATATGGTCTTTCAATATTTTTTCAAGGCCATGGGTGGTGGTTTCATTGATGATGAGAATTGCTAGATAGGCAAATGATATTTGGTTTTTGAGAATGTTTGAAGTCTGGCAACCAAGTCAGGTGAGTACAGACTACAGACTACAGACACAGCCAGAGGTATGAGAGGAACACAGGTTTAGAGTTTTTCATTCTTCAGAGAAACTTCCAAAATGCATATCCATTTCCCCAGTTTGTTTGTTGTTGGATCTGCACACTGATCTTGGCAACTGCCAAAAAAAACAAAGAAAACTTTAAAAACACTTCTTGTCTTTGGGGAAGAACAAACTCTGGAAAATTTGTGATGGAATGAATCTAGTGGTGGATGAGAAAAAAACATGGTCTCCAGACAAGATACATGTGATAATCTTGGCCATTCAGAGTTGGCAGGGCAAGGTTCCTAGATCAAGCTATGTGTATATTCTCACTAAATGTTAGAGGAAGAATATTAATTTGCCATGCAAAGGAGCCTTATGGATCATGTTTCAGGCACCAATGCTTATAAGCTGATCAATTAGCTTACCCCATGTATATACATGGGGCAAGGCAACTCCAACACATGCTTGTTCGAATAATTATTAATTTAATTAAAAAAAAAATTCCATGCTGAAGAATAAAATAGTCCTCAACGTTCCAAAAATGTTCTCTAATTAATTTCCTTCACAACTTTTTTTTTGGGGTTTTTCAGGGAATTTTTTTTTAAAATTAAAAAATTTCTACATTTCTACAATTATTATAAGTTAGTGTCAAAGCTGCCAAGGTACTACTACCCTATTCGGCAAAGAAAGTTTCAACACAAAGGTTTGCGGAGAGGGGGGTGGGGTGGGGTGGGGTGGGGGACCTTTTGGTCCGTCGTCTTTGCATGTTGCTAAGTGTTGGGTAGGTGATATGCGATCCCCCGACCATTTTGCAGACAACATTCTCGAATTTTGGCCTTCGGTTTGGTGTCAATTCCCTTGGCCACCCGGAACCTTTGGTAATGATTGTATCACATGCACGCAGCAATGTCTATCCACTACGTGTAATGCCTAGTGGGTAGACATTACAACATGGACTCGGTAACTGGTGAGAGCTGTGCTGGTTACGGGACATAATCAGCTGTCATGCCTTCATCCATGAACCTCCTCCATAGAAAAGAAAAGAGGAGGGATCTTATGGCTACAATATAGGAGTGGGAGCGACCCTACAACTGGGGGACCTTACACCTATAAGTAGGCATAAGTTAGGGTACAAGCCCTACCTCTCGTATTACCTCATGATTCAAATTATGTTTAAAGTTTAAACTTATGATAAGGTTTCCCTTGTGCTTTTATGGTGGTGGGCCTTAAAAGCCCACAGGTCGGGGACATTCCTGACTTGGCATAGGTCCTATTACTACTACCCGCACCGCCGCATAGGGGCTTTACCCTACACTTATAAGAGATGATATCAAAGCTTTTGCCAACATGATTCTGTGATTCACTGGAGGGCATATTATAGTGCACAATTATTCCTTCACCCATGAGCGGGCATTCTATTTTCATGGCAGGTTTTATGAAAACCATGAAGCCCCCCCCCACCCCCCATACATGGGATCTAACATGGTTATTCATTCATGATGGGTTGAAAGTAGAATTAATCGGACTTTCGGTCACTAAAACATGGTTTTTCCTATGGCAGTAGACCTTAGGTCATGACACATGTGAGAGGTAAACTATGTGGTTTCATCCATTAACCATGTGGGAGGTTCACCAATGGATGAAACCGCATAGTTAACCTCCCACATTTGTCATAAACCAACAAGGTCGATTGCCGAAGCAAAAACCATTTATTTTGTTGTAGTGGGTGTGCCATAGTTAAGTAGTCTATGGCCATAATGACAAATTGGCAATTAATAGTGCTCCATGATGGATGGATGGATGGATGGTGGATGGACAGGAAACACTTTTCCATTTGGGTTTCAGTTCTTAACCACCAGAGTAGTTTGAAACTGAAATAGGTAACTACTCTGAGTCCTATTTCAGTTTATTATATCATTCTACCTATTTTAGAACTAATTGCAATCCCTAATTACTATGAATGTCAACTCTGCAGTGATTTTATTTTTTTGGGTGATTTTTCACACTATGGCTATACCAAAAAAAAAACTTCAGAAAATTTAGAAATTATTTTTAAAAAGTATGAATTCGAAAAAAGTTCAAAAAAATTGGAAAAAAAACATCAAATTTTCTAGTGTATCTGGAGGGCACCTTATCTGGTGGAATGGAATCTCTCTGCAGCAGAGAGTTGGGTGTTTTGAAAAGTGAAATCCAGCCCTTGGAGCTCTCCTGTATTTGCCTTGTGGTGGTGATGAGGTCTACCAATGATCACTTCAACTTCATTCCTTTGTTTCTTTTTGTTGTCTTGAATACAAGTATCAGCCACCTCATTTTTCAAAACTTGGAACAGACTCTTTCACACCTTCCTTTTGCATCATGCTTCTGTATCAGAACATGATGCTTAACATAAGAGCATCTCCACTTACATCCCTCATTTGGGCCTCTATCAGTGTCTAACTAATTCCTCATCCAGTGTTAATTATTCCTCCATCCCCCACCCATAAACATGAGAGAATGAGCAGTATAAAAGTGAGAGACTATTTAACAGTGTTGGGTGGTCCTTGGGACAAATATTTATTGATTATCAACCCATCTATATATACTCATTTACCCATTTGTTCTCAAAATTTTCAAATAATCAAGTTTTAATATGTAAGAGCTCTTTGTAAAGTCACCTTCTCTTTCACCCCCTATCCCCTCTTTCAGTGGTATTCACGAAGTAAGGAAATTTTAAGTATGAAATGCCGAAACTCAGCATTTAATGCACAAGATTCGAGAATAATTATAATAGTTGTATGGGTAGGAGCAGTGAAAATATATGTAGTAGCACTGGAGGCGCTCAGAAAAAAGGAAAGATTGGATGAAACTCAATTCACCACCAAAATTGGCGAAAAAGTTAGTTTGGGTCGCAGTTACTTCGTTTCGTAAAATTTTCATTCCCAGGTACACATTCTGATGCCTTATTATGCCGAAACTCAGCGTTTTCACCCCCTGAAAATCGAATGACTTTACAAATAATTTTACAATCATAGTTCTCAAAAAAAATGTAAAAGTCGAAGAGAACCATCAGTTCTTTGAGGTTTTCCAAACAAGGGTGACTGAGGACTCTTTTGGATTCGGGAATATTGAAAGAACTGGAACTGATGATTCTTCAACAAATTCAAAGAACCACCCAACAAGATTATTATTTAAATGTGGTGACCACTTTGAGTCAATCGGTTTTTTCCTTTCATTGGCCCTTTCGGAGAGCACGTGTATGGGACATATTTACTGGCCCAAAACAAGTTTCACACTAGTGACTATATATAGTTACAATATTTCATTGAGAAAACAAGGGGTGTGTCACACTCTGGCCTTGCCATTTATATGAAAAAAAAAAAAATTAAGGCAAAAGAAGAATTACCAAAACTCAAATATTCCACCAATGCAAACATATAATCTTCAAAAAATCCTTAAATTTTAAATTTTAAATTTTTTAAAATTATTATAAATTTTTTAAAAAATAATTAAAAAAAAACCTTCAAGATATCATAACCCTATAATTAATCTCAAGTTGCAACACAAGCAAAAATATCATCTTTCAAAAATATTCATATAAAAATAGACCTATTATTATTATTATTATTACCTAGTAGGGGCCTATAAAAATCCCGTAAGCAACTATACTCTATAATGAATCTAAACACAATATCGTTACCGCCAAAAAATTAGTGTACATTATTATTCCATTTTAGTGTTGTGGGTGGAGATGCTCTTAGAACCGATTGGTAGAAAATGTGGAATTTGGAAAATGTGCAATGTATTTTACCCCCGTCCGTGTTCATCACATTTCCTCGTCGGATGTGAGAGGATTGACATGATAACATGACTGGTTTGCATTGCCATCACAGTTCCGTCACACTCTCATCACACAAAAGGGGTTTTCATTTGGGGACGGACGGACAACCAGACGACAGACAGTATTATGATAGTTTGTGTACCAAACGAACTTGATGTCGGCATGTGCTTGCCGGTGGACGACAGCCCACCGTCGACAGGACTGACTGCTCCTCCCGAAGCAAAGATGAGGAGGCGATGATGATGATAATTTCTCGCTTTACGACCATTTTTCCAGTGGAAAACTAAATGCAACAAACAGTGAAGCCTACTCAAGGCCACAGTGAACCAGCACCACCACCAGTGCACCAGTTGGCCGTTCTGTCCACTGGATTGGGTTGGATTTTTCATCTACTTCCTAAACCTGTGTTAATTAATTACCATGGTTAACATGTGTTAACTATCACCATGGTACCACAGTCCAAACTTTTTAGTGCTGTCCTTTTGCTTAGTTTTTTTTTTTCTTGATTTAAAAAAAAAATTCTCTACTTTTTTTTGTTTTTTGGACTCTGACCTCAACTACATACTAGTACCCTCCAACTTGACCCTCCCTACCCATCCATTGTACCTACCTACCAACCACCTACTTACATCCTACCCACCCATCCTTGTACCTACATAGCACTTGCATGTTTTTGACATCAAGCAATGAAGTTGTAGTGTAAAATGAAGGTATTGGGATTAAAGAACTATATTGATAGCTATTTTTAGTCCTATTCGAATCCCTCATGATGATAAATTGCTAGCCCCCTAAATGTGTGTATTGCAATCATGGGCAATTTTTCAGCATTGCTTTCAAATCTTTGCTTCCACTTTGGACCATTTAATGCATAATATAATTAATTTAATTAAGTAATAGGTGTTTAATTCTATTAAACAATAGGCAATAGGCTTATAATTAGGGAGACAATAAACATGTATGACATTTTACACCTTTTTTACACTAATTAAAATCAAACTTAGGTTGAATTTTTGGAGAAAATTTTCATATACATATTGGGGGAGGGGAGGGGAATTTGCATACATAGGCATCCACCTATTTTAATTACAATTTATTCAATGATCAAATATGGGTGTTACACATTTTGGTAGTTATTGTTTGAAGTTGGAATAGTTGAAGATGACATCTCAAAATGCGATACCCGCATACGAAAAAACGTCATTCCAAATGTAATAAAAAGACATCAACCAATGTATATTTTGCGAATCAAATTTAGGTCTTCAAAGTTTGGTAAAAAAACACTAGCCCTTACTTTCCCACTAAATGTGGGTATTACAAGTTTAGTTCATAAATCCAATGCATATTTTGAAACCCATGTGTGAGTATTGCATATTTTGGTAGTTATTGTTTGAAACTAGAATAATTGAAAACCCAATCCCTAAATGCAATACCTACATATGAAAAATAACATTTGAAATTCAAGAGATTACAACAACCAATGTATATTTTCCCACCCAAATATGGGTATTGCATTTTTGTTCCAAGAAACTAGCCCTTACTTTCCTACCCAAATGTGGGTGTTGCAATTTTGGTCACATTTCCTTGTCTAGTTTCTCTAATTTGCTTGCATCCTCTCAAATGTATGTAAAATTAATATTGTAAAAAAAACCAAGTACAGATTGAATTTATGCAAAATGTGTAACAAAGATAGGATCAAGAGTGTTAGCACAAATAAAAAACATGTAATCTTGGGTACTTGCTTATTACACCTAGAAGAAGAATTACAATATTTTAGACAAAAGTTGCAATCTATATATCAACTTATCACAAATTTTCCATGTGATGAATTAATAATGAAAATCATGCAAAGTTCGTTCATTCATAGGTTTGCACATTTTACACATAAATAAATGTGTTGATGGATTAAGTATGAACCTATGAATGAATATCACATGAATTTCACATCTTCCTATAAATTTGTGTGTCAAATGTGTTTTCAATGCACAATATTAGTGTGTGAAATGTACGAATTATAAATGAACAAATTTTGCACTATTTCCATTACTAAATCGTGAAATGTTAAGTTTGTGATGAATATTTAAGCGATCAAAGAAATAGTACTAATTTGTTTTTGCCACGATGTTGTTACAAAAATAATTTGTTATTCATCTGTCCAAAACCAATAATGTACATCACTGGTAGCCTTATTTATGTAGCTTATGAATTTAGGAATTGGAACTAATAACAAACACATAGACAATATGTGCATGATTTTAACAATTTTCATTCAAACCGTGTTTAATGGCACCATTAGCACACTCATGTAGTCTTGCCTATAAATTCATTAACTAAGAACTTTGATAGTTGTATTTACTAAAGTTTTTAAAATTGTTTCATACTAATCCCATGAAAAGCTATATTGAACCAATTCAAACATCTAAAGACAATATTAAAGTTTACATGCATGTGAAAAGGAATATGGGTCAAGTGTAATCCCAAGTGGTAGTCAAGGAAAATAAAATAAAATTGTACATAATTATTAAGAAGACCAAAAATAAAATGTATTTTGGTCCTAAAACAATTTCCCACAATTCATTAGCAATTTTTGATTCAAGGAAAATTTTGCAACTTTGAAAGATGAACCCTTAAAATAATGCAAGGATTCTAACATAAACACCACAATGATAGTAAAAAGTTTTGTCTATGTCTTTCCATTGCATCTAAAGAACCTTTGAACACTTGATTTATGAAATAAAAAATGTTGGACATGAAGTAGAGTAAAGGCCATAATATAAATATTTCTTCATGAAAATCAATAGTAAGGACACACACGTTGATATTCTGTGAGAGTTGATAGATCCCTATTGTAGCCATTGTTACATTTACATTAAATAAGTTTTGAATTTTACACATAAATAGCATGATTAGTTTAATAAAACTCTAAAAACAATAAAACTTCCATCATACAACATTGGTTCATGTCTTGGAGCACATACTAAGAATACATGAAAATGTTGGATATTGTTGTGGTAGTGTAATATTCATGTGTGTTGGGCTTAAGTTCAAGTGTTATGGTTGCACTAGTAAAGGTGATTAAAGTTTTAAATTTTAAGTCAAAACTACTAAGAATGGGTGTTATAAGGTAAAGTAAGTGATATTTAAAACCTTCACTTTCTATAGGACTAACATTATCCAATGGGTTGATTTTATAGAAAATAGACCTCCAAAAAATCAACTATAGATATGGATGTAGACTTATTGGTGTGATTATCATGTTATAGTGTGACTAGATGACTTTAATAGAGGTTGTTGCATGCAAGACATTAGACCATTTTGTGAGGCTTTCATCATCCTTTCCCAAAACTATCATAAGTCATTTTGACAATATCATGTCCAAAATATGAATTGGATCCTAATTACAACTAGAACAACAAGAACTTAGGTTAGCCCCTTGGTTGAACACAAACTCAAGTGAGTGGGGGCATCTTGCTATTTAGAAAATTAAATACCCATCCTTGAACATTTCAAAGTGTATTATCTTGTGTCTACTAACAAGGATAGTTAATGGTGTGAAACAATTAAAAATTGAGTAATTACCACCCAATGGATTTCGTTTATTCATACAAAGAGGTATACATGTTTGAGGCAAAGTCTTTCCATACTTAATTGTTGAGGGAATAATGTTTTTTTAAGTGGCTTGGAAATGTCAACAACATTGACAATAGAAATGCCCCATTTGAAAGTCAAAGCCCAAAAATAACTATAATGAAATAATAAAAACAACCAGAAAACACAAAACACAAAAAAAAAAAAAAAAACACGATGCCTTATTACAACTCATTCACATTTCTTTGTTGTTTTCATACATGTTTAAATTTTCACAAAATGGAATACTAACTATCACAACAAATTTATTAACAACCAAAGACACAAGACATTAAAAAACCTTAGAAAAAAAACTCAATAGTCTCCCTCTTCTTTATTTAAAAATAAATAAATAAATAAATAAATATCCTTCTTTGCTTCATCTTTGGTTGTTTTCTTTTGCTTTTGTTTTTTTTCTTATTCTCCTCCTCCTTTTCTTTTCTAAAAAAAAAGAATGACAACAAGTTCTTATTTACATCTCATCATCATTGGAGGACGATGGTAGGTATCACTCCATGGAGGTAAGAAGTTGCAATTTAAAAGTGGGGTGGGACGATGCAATTGCAACAACCAAACCACACCACAATTTTTTTAATAAAAAAATTACAAAAAAACAATGAGGAGCTTGAGTTCTTCATCATCTTCCATGTAATAGGAAACAAGAGGAACTTTTTGGTTTTTTAGAGAAGACGAAGAAGAGGGGGAGAACAAGAATAGAAAGAGAAGAGAAGAAGGAAGAAAAAAAAACTAGAAAAAAGAAAAATAGGTAGGTAGGCAAAAGGGGGTAGGTAGGAGGAGAGACAAAAAATAAATAAAAAAGAACAAAAAGGGAGATAAAAATGAAAGCAAAAAAAAGTTTGAGTTTTATTTTTTCAACCTACCCAAATGCCAATGGGGATTGAGTTGAGTTTCATCCCAATGAAATACCAAAATGAGTTTTTTCTAACTAGTGTGTTGTTGGGTGTTGGGTCACACTAACCCATAGACAAAACTTCCTCTTCAAGATCCATAAACACCTATTGTATCTAGAGCATTATTAAATAGATGAACAAGACCCATGCATAAGAAACCTATTAGATAACCTCCCAATCAAGGGTCCAAACTTTGGATCCATTAAAGTTATTCTTAAAGTAATCCTCATTTTGGGCTTCACCTTTTCATTTCATCTTCATTTTTCACCAATTTTTCAAGTCTTCCAAACCTTGGACCACCAATCAAAACTAAGGTTCAACCACCTCCTTTAACAAGGTTAGTTGCCTCCCTAGTCAATGGTTACTTTGATTTGCCCTACAAGTAGTAACACAACTAATATATCTTAAAGACAAAATAATACCCTATAGTACAAGATCCTTCTTATCACAATTGACAATTGGATTGGAGTGAAGCTAATTTTTTGAACAAATAACAGAACAAATGGAAATGAACAAGGAAAAGAAACATTTAGAATATTTGTTAACAACATAAATAAAGAGAGATTTACCTTGTCAAGCCCATGTTGACCGAACTATTCCATTTTGAACATTCTCATAGTTCTAAGGCCACAAAACACCTTTGTAACACATACACACACATAGGAAAAAGAAAACATTAGAAAATGGGTGTATGCACATTGTAATGGTTCATTTAAGGCATATGTAAAACTCCCAAAGGTCCCTAACATGTTTTTATATATTATCCATATTGATATGGTATTAAATTCTAAAATTTCATTAGTGTAATCTCTTATTACTACAATTTTATTCATTTATAAAACTTGTTAAAACTAGGTGAAAACCCATATTGAAAAATGTTGTTATTAATTGGTATGGTGAACTCATTTTGAAAATCCTAAAAGAAAACCCCATAAAAATAAAAGCTCACTTAGATATTTCAATTATGTACCCATTGGGCTTGGAAATTATGATAAACACAAATAAATTCATTTCAAAAGGACTTTTGAAAATAAGGTTCAATTCAGACCTTTCAAAAGTGCATAACTACCATTTGGTTAAGGTTTCACAAAAAATTATTCACATTTAACTTTATCATTTCATTCTTAAACCCATTTTTAGTACCTGTAAACAATTTGGAGTGAAATTCAATATGAATTTTTGAATTTCTTAATAATCCAGCCAATTGACTAGTTTATATATTTTTATTTCAAAAGTACATTATTGATAATGAATCCATTATTTTCAAAACAAATTGTGCAAATGTCTTCATAATCAAGTTGTTAGTTTAAAATGAGTCATCATTTAATGAATTTAAGATTAAATTATTCACCATAAGCATTTAAACACAAAACACCTTGTAGAATTTGTCATTTCGACACCAAAAGTGAGCTGCTATAATTTGCATTCACCCAAATGCTTTACACTAACACAAAATAAGTAGAAATCAAAATGACACATAAAAGCTCAAAGTATTTATGTTTACAATCATGTGTTTGACATGACCATAGTCATGAAGGTCACATGGATTAACATTTACAATTACAACCATTTTTATGATTAAATGTTTAAAACTATAGGTATGTTTTGACAACAAAATCATATATTAAATATTGGCACATATGATTACAAATGCAAATGCATGTGTAATAATAAAACCAAGGTTTTGGCATAGTGGAATGAAAAATGATGCATCCTTTAGTTTTTCCCAAGGCTTGAGAAATGAACTTCCAAATGGTAACAATGGGGACATGTTCTCCAATTTTGCACATTAAGGGAAGGAGAGGTGTGTGGGAGCTCTAGCATGGGGAGTAGAACAAAGTGATAAGTTCATGAACACCTCATGAACAAGTCACTTGCACAAGTTAAATAATGTAAGTGATTAGTGAAAATGAAGACAACTTTGGGTTGTAAATTTGTTTTGGATTCATTACATTTGCATAGTTTGAATTTGGGAGGAGGCCACCGCCCTCTTCTATTCTAGACCTTTCTATGAGGCCTACATTGAAATGAATCTTTTTCTCAAAATTCCCAAGTGTGAGTTCCGAAATTTGCAAGTTATGAATTCCACCACTTTGTAGGTTCATAACTTTCTCACATGAACTTCAATTGAAGAGCTTCCAATTATAAAGTTGTAGCCCTTGAAAAGATCTTTTAAACACCGTGTTGGATACTTTCATCATAGGTCATTTGGTTCATTTTTCTTAGGGTTTAGTGGTCATTTGACTCTTGATTTGATTTTCAACCTTTCTTTTGGGCATAAATTTTAACTCATAGTTCCAAAAGGAAACATTTGATCTCATTATATGTGTGTGTGTGTGTTTTAAGAGCTTTTCAATGGTATAAATAATTATTGATTTGGACAAGGCTACCCTTTGCATGTTTGTCCCAAAGATTAAAAAATTTGGGGATTTTTTATTTTCAAGGTGGGAGTTCATACCACAAGTCCTAGGAGTGATTTTTCATTCCCCCAATGCCTTTAATCCTTTTTTTTGCTTTAACTTGTTCTTGACTTGTTTTTTGTTTGTGTTGATCCACTTTTGGTTAAAAACCCAAAGTTAAGGTCATGACATAAAAACACATGTTTGATGATTCAAATGTTAAACAAATTTGATATACTTTTAATGTCAAAGAAATTTGTTGGTTTGTATTAATTTCATCCAACACCTGAAGTTTCTTCCAAATATACCACTTACAAGTTAGAACCCCACTTCTAAAATACCTTACCCTATTGTTAAATTCAAGAATTAAAAAATTTAAAATCGAGCTATTGAAAATTTTCATAAATTTGAAGGGGGAAAATGTTGAAAGTGTAAGAAATCTCAACACAACATTACGTAATTTGATGAAAATTTCAAATTGACAAATGTGAAACAAAATAATTGTTGTATCCATATGTCTTGAAGTGAGGTTGGGATTTTTTTTCTAGATTGTTTCCAATGGGGGGAGGTTTTTTGGTTTCATGTAGGCAAGGAGAGGGTTGCACATGTAATATTGCTTTAGTGTTTGCTAGAACTCTCATTTGCCACATGCAATAATGCATTAATGTTTGTTGCCACTTTGATTTGCCATTGCAATAATAAATAAATAAATATTAAGGAGCCCCTAAAAGTGTGTGTTTATGAATAAGTATCACCACTTCATTAATTATTTATTCTTTCTGTAGGGTTTTTTTGTAAGCTAAGAAAGACTATTTGTTTCCTTTAGGGTGGGATTTTGCTTTCAAAAGCTTTTGTTTGTTGTAACTTTCATTTCACATTACAATATACATTTTTATATTGGGGGTTTTCCAAAGTGTGGGGATTTTTTTTTCTTTTGGGATGGGTCAATCAAAATGTTTCATTAAGAAAAAAAAACCCAACTAATTAATACGATTCACAAAATAGGAATTGAAGGTTTCTAATTTGTAGCTAGGATTGTGTCCATGTTAATTTTTGTGGGGTGGTTTGGATGTTAATGCAAATACCTTTTATTGCAATGGGCAACTTTTAATCAAATGTTTGGGTTTGATTCTTATGGAAGTGCATGTGCATGTTTTTTTTGTTTTTCTTTTGTAGGTTCATATGTGGGCATGGTCACTTTATATGTAAGAGCCTATTTTTCAATGATTAGTCTTGGTTCTTTATTGTGTGTGTGTTGTCAAGAAACATTAATAAGGTGAAAACATAATAAAAAATAAATAAAAGTATGTCTTTGATAAAAACAATCATATGTTGCCCACATAGATGCATGAAAGTAGAGTTGAAACCTTTCCAAATTTCATTGTCAAATCATCATGCCCTCCATTTATAAAAGTTGAGTACAATCCTTTTGACGAATTTTATTGTAGTAAAAGTAACTTTCAAATACATTTGAAACCAACTTATTAGTATTATTTTCAAACCTACTTTCACATTAGAATTTTGATAGATTATAAGAATAATATTTGAAATTTAAAATACATGCACACTACATGTTACGGTATGGCCAATTTGTAAATATAACAAATCCAATTAATGTTGAACATTCATTTATTTGAAACCTATTTTACATGACATGGACATTTGAAAAGATCTCACATTTCCAAAAACCTACCTAAATGCATGTTAAACATGTATTTTGTCAATATCAAATGATAATAACAAAAAAGGTATTTATATTGATCATCAAAGTTAAAAAAAAACCTAAGTTTCATATATTAAAGCATTGTTTATGGTTATTTTATAGTTAACCTCACGGATCAAAATGTGTTTATTTGATTTTTCTTTCACCCTATGATGTTCCTTTAAAAAAAAGCCCATATACAAATATTCATTATCCCCCAAAAACATTACTTACCCAAATTAGCCCAAAAAAAATCCTTTGTTAAATAATTTTACCCTAGCCAATGGGAAGTAACCACATTAATTATTTGCCATATGAGCAAAATCCTTCAAAATATGAACAAAAGAGTGGAAAATGGAGTTACATTTGTAGTTTGAAATGTGGGAACTTTTTTTTGTTGGCTATACATAGCCAAAAGCTACATTACAATTAAAAGTGCTAAAATTGAGGGTTTTTTTGAGGATTTCAGTAACCAAAATTTGACCAAAATAGAAGAAAAATCACCATGTTTTTATACATGGTTCAATTATGTAGCCAAAAATATAAGATGTTTTCAGAATTTTTATTTTCATATATATCTTGTAACCAAATTTGGCTAAATCTTTTTTTGGATAATCACTTTGGATACATTAAAAAATTGAAGAAAAAAAATTGCTTGGGAATGTACTTTATTATGATAAAGAGGTATGAAATATCTGAGTATCAATTACACCTTAAAGCTCTATATGATTGTAATCACATCTTGAATTTTCTACCTAGTTTTTATCCAAAATTATTTTCTATTTTTTTCATGTTAGTTTTGGAAATAGTTGCACAAATAAATGAA
>Ga0209611_10010635_pt1 | contig 13480 bp, 14 predicted proteins | sample S1TSphgellanicum_3_FD_187693 | JGI IMG/M metagenome (GOLD analysis project Ga0209611, IMG submission 187693) | Host-associated microbial communities from peat moss isolated from Minnesota, USA - S1T2_Fc - Sphagnum magellanicum MG (SPAdes) (version 2) | ecosystem: Host-associated > Plants > Peat... | reverse complement strand
AAATTCTATGTTTTTTTCCTCAAAAATTTTGGCAACTTTGTAGGATTTTTTCCAAAAATATCCTTTGTAAAATTGGCATTGCAATTTTTTTGTCACCAAGTGGCAAAATTCCACCCAAGAAAATTTTTCCTCCCCCTACATTTTCCAATTATTTCCAATGTTGTGTGGTTTGAAAAAATTGGTGAAATTTTCCAATTTTTTTATCAATTCTTTATGAATTTGCAATTAAAATTTGATTTTCCCAATTCTTTTGGATTTCAAGAGTTTGTTAAGTTTTTTTCAATTATTAGTCAATTATTTTCAAATTAAGATTTAAACACGAAACTTCCCAATTTTTCCAATTTTGTAGTTTCAAAAGTTTGGCAATTATTTCCAAGTTTTGGTCACTTCTTTTAAAATTTTCAGTGAAAAAATATTTTTTCCAATTCATTCCAATTTCATAGTTTCAAGCATTTTTTGAATATTTCCAATTTTTAGACATTTATTTTGAATTTACAATTTAAAAAAAACCTTCCCAATTTTTTTGTAACCACATTGCCAAAATCTGCCATTGAAATTTTTTTGTGATGTGGAGCTATCAAGAAGTTTTTTAAGGATTTTATCGTCAAGGATTCAAGTCATTCCAATCCCTTCTCAATAGGAGGGTGTTGGTAACATTTCATCCATAAACCCTTTTCCAGTAATTGTCATATAAACCTTATTTGCATTAATGATTATATTGCGTTAAAAATCAAGCTAGACAATGTGTTGGTTCCAATGGGGTGAAATTAGAAACTTAGACCCTATTACACAAGCTAGGTTTGATGAGTTTTGGAACAACAATGTGTCACCTCAACACAAACCAAAAACGTTGTGTAGTGATGGATGTGAAATGATTCATACTCCAAATGTTTGATTTAGGGTTGAAAGGAAAATGTGTTATTATTCCTTGTATTGAATTACCAACATTATGCATTGATGATTCATTTGAAGTTACAAACTTAACCAAGTTTTGAGGAACCATAGTTTCAAAGTTTTATGACCCACATGAAAGTGTGGCCATGCTTATAATTTTTTTATTTGGTCCATGGGGTCATTCAATTATGCAAAAGTTGTGGTTAAATATGTAGATGAGGATGACACTTCATTTAGTGATCCAAAAGTTCAAATCTAGGGTTGTAAACTTATGTCTCCATCTCATGATTTATTATAATATAGGTTCGTTGAAGATTCCAACTATGTCCTTGATGCCTCTTCTAGAATTCCTAAATCCATTGCCAGGCTAGATATTCTGTCATTGTATCCTAACACCAAAAGGTGGTATTTGAGTTCCCAACTTCTTACCCAATAATTAGGACTTGAATTTCCTAATGTGAAAGTCATGGAGGATTTGCCATATGAGAAATTGTTTGCAAATAACATGTGAAATTCTCCCAACACTCAAATTCCATTGGTTGTATCGAAAGGTGGGGAGCAAGGGCTAAGCATTTTTTTACCCCAATATGAGACCCCACCTAACTTTTTCTTTTTGTTTGGGCCCACTAATATCTTGAAAAGGCTATGTGTCATGAACAACATTTATGCCATCCAAGAGTTGGAAGGAGGAGGTGCAAAAGGAAGGATGAATTGGGTATGATTTACCATGCATGAATTGAGGTTTTTAATTGGAAGTTTTGATTTTCACAACCATCAAGAAATTACCCCACACTAAGTTTCATGGGTTTAAATCTATTGATCTTTTTGGCACCTCTATGATTACCAATTCTATGATTAGGTCTAGGTTTGAGGACATTTTCAAATACATCCATTTAGTTGACAACAAATCAATCATAACAAATAAGGATGATTCTATTTACAACAAAATTGCAAAGACTAGATGGTTTGTTGAGACATGCAATCAATGTGTGTAAGCAATTTCAGAATGCATAACATTATTTGTGTGTGGATGAAATGATGGTCATCTATAATAGGAAATACTCACCCATCTAGCTATATGTGAAAACTAAACCTTGTAAGTATAAAGTGAAGGTTTGATGTTTGGCTAATGTCAAGTACAAGTTTGTGGAAAAAATGGAAATGTATTGTGGTGTAGGTCATGAAGATGTTGAACACACAACTAAATACAAGACTGTGTATGAGTTCATGAATGAGTATAAGAACAAGAATCACAATGTCACATGTAATCATTCTTTTTTTAACCCTACATTGTTTAGGGGATCTTTTGACGGTTAAGGTGCATGCCTCATGGACTTGCAAAACTGATTGTAGGGGGTGGTTGAGTGTTTTGATTGTTGATCTAAAGAAAGGATCAAAAAGACAACTCTAGTATCACATACACGTTTTAATTAAGCTTGTTGCAGTTTTTTGGTTTGACAACAAACCAATTTCCATTTTGCCCATTGTTTTCAATATAATTGATCCTATAGGTGCCACATGTGCAACTTGGTGGCATCTAACTAATCCACTATAAATCCTTACTAACCCATTGCAACTAGTACATTACCATGAGCTTTTGCATGGGGTTTGTGTCCAAGATCAATTTCATGGGTATTATATTTTACAAAAAAGGATCTTAGATGATGGCATCCATATTAATTGATACCACCATTATGAATTTGTACATCATGCACAAGGTGCATATGATTCAACTTGACAAGTCAACAAAAATGATGTCATAATGGAAGTTCAGCATGGTTTTGGCCATGATTAGTATTGTTAACTAATGGTAATTACTATCACATGGCAAAATAATCAAAGGTCAATTCTAAAATGGAAATGTCACCTAATGGTAATATCATCAATGAATTACTTTCAAGGGTGAAAGCATGAAATAAGGAGCCACAAAGTGTGTGGATAGTCTTTTTAAAAAAATAATTAAATTTTTGAAAAATCACCATGGGAACACTATATATCAACAAAAGTTGTTTAATTTTTGAAATAAGTTCTTATACTTTCAAAATTACAACTACAAAGCACCATGTTTCAAGAGTATATGTTTAAAGCACTCAAAAAAAACATGTGGACATGTGGTTTTTTAAATTTCAAAAGTTCTTTTTCCTTACCAAATGTTCACCAAATCATTTCAATTTTTTTGTGAACTTTAATATATTCCACAAGAAAGGATCCATGTGTTCAAAACATTCCCCAAAATAAAAACATATACCCTTTTAAATTTTGATATTCAAACATCCTAAAACATTATTATAGTTTTGAATTTGTAATCATGGTGCAATATAAAGTTATAGATTTGACTATAATGTAAAGCTTGATACAAAAAAAATTGAGTTTTTATTATGTTATATGTCATATTTGGCCTCAAACTTGATATTCAGTTTGAAAAACTATGTGAAAAATGTAATATCAACCAATAAAAATCTATCACATGGAAAATGTAGTCCTTGGAAAGGACTTTAACCTTCATGCAACTAGTTCCTTTTTTCATGTTTTCATCCTCAAGGCAAAATAATCAAAAATTAATTACAAAGTAAAATTCCAATAAAAAATATTGGGTAATGGGTAAATTTTTTAATTTAACTAGCCTAAAAAGCCTCCTAGTAATTATCTAGTTATTAATGGTAGGTTCATACTTATTTACTATGGGATGAAGTCACTAAAATAATTAATTTGTAAAAAATAAAGTAGTTTGCCACTAACTAAAATATGTGTAGGATATTAGGATACAACGAGGAAATTTAGAAAGATAAGGTTAACCCATGTGTGGTGAAGAACATTTTTTGGTTTTTTATTATCTCTTTGATTCATTCCATCATTCCTTATCATGTTATTATTCCATGTGTGTGATTCTAAAAAGAATGGTGTGTGTGAAAATTTTGTATTTGTGTCAAAAAAAAATACATTGGATTTTGGTTGAAGGTTGTGTCACATATTTTCTTTTGTGTTTTGCCTTGATTACTTAAATGCAAAAGAGAATATTTAGTATTAATTTGATGTAAAAAAAGATAAATATTAATTTAATTAAGTTTTATCTTCATCTTTCAATTCCTAAAATGTTTGTTGGAAATCAATCATTAGATGATAGTTGCAATGCATGTGGGTAATTACAACAAGAAAGTAGGTACAACAAAAAGGTAATTATAACAAGAAGGTAGTCAACAGGAAGGAAACAACTACAAGGGATGAAAACAACAAGTTAATGATGTATTTTATGTGATATAAGTACCATCCATGGACTAAAAGGTTATTTTCCAACCCTTTCCAGTTCTAATTTGTTAAGGAAATGCATTTTCAAAAAAATTCTTTCATGTCTTTATTCATTTTATCCCTGACAACCTTTCCTTTATGATAACAACTAGGTCATCGATTTTATAATCTTACAAATTTCATAAAAAAATGACACCCAACAACAATAATGGTACGGGCTTTTGTACTCGATCATCGAGGGTTTCATAATTTTATGCAATGGACATGAACATCAAGGAGAAGATGGTTGTATGTGATGTGTAAAAAGAATGTTGATCGACATTGTGATGATATTATATTTTTTTTTGGTGTTTGCTTTGTGAAATTACATTCCACATAAGTCTTATACATAGATTATAAGTTTGGTTAGTGGGGGGAGGACCCAACACCATGTTAGGTTGGCCTTTCAAGTTCAACTCCTAAAGTTAGTGGTATTTGGTGTATATATCATTTTTTTAAGGTCATGCTACTTTATGAGAATTATTCCAATCATCCAAAAGAATATGATATGAATGTGTTCAACCATGGGTTTCCTAGCTTTTGTGGCATTTTGTGATGAATTTTTTGAGTCACATAATTTATTTATTTGTTTGTTTATCTTCGATTCTCTAAATTGCATGGGTGGACATATGTAGGTAGGCACATGGGATTCAATTCTCACAAAACTATAATAAAATTAGAAATATTTATGGGCAATTGTTGAACTAAGGGTTGTTAGCCTTTAGTGGCATTTTGCGATGAATATTTAGCATTTTATTCTTTATTTATTTTCAATTGTCAGAATTGCAAAGGCGGACATATTTTGGTAGTCACACGTGGTTCAATTTTCATGAAATTGTAATAAAATTAGACATATTTATGGGCAATTGTTCAACTAGGGATTTTTTTGTAGTTTGTGGCATTTTATGATCAATATTCAAAATTGTATTGACAAATTTATAGTGAGTTAATAAATAATTGTCAACACTATAGACTATTTCTTGCAATTTTGGATGGGTAAAACAATATTTACCTTAACATTGTTTACACATTAAACAACAACTCATGCTTGCATATAGTTGCCTTCATTCTCACACTTCTTTTTGTACTCCTAAAGAGACCTTATCACCTCAAGCACCTATCATGAATCATGTAACAACCTTTATAACTTAGATTGTGAATGTGATAATGTAATAGGTTTCACAACTTTCAAAACATGGGCACAAATTGTGATCAACTATTTGAAACAAAATTGTTGTGCAAATTTGTAAAGTTGTGCCAAAAAATTCCCTAGTGTATTTTGTCAACACATTATACACATATTGTTTTCACCGGCAAGAGTGAGCTTGACAATTTTAGAGTAAGCTTCACAACATATTTTTTCTTATTAAGCTTAGTAAAATTTGCCTATCATTAAATATTTTTTTTGACAAATGTTTATGTCGAATAAAACCCATGATCAAGGGCATTATCATATTTAAGCTTATGATTAACTACGGCTTCACAATCCCTTATTTTAGTATGCCCTTGGCTTGGGCTTTATCTTACATGTAACAATGTCGGAGTTTTTTTTCTCATTAAATGAAGGCGCCTATTTAGCATAAAATCATGTTCATGATATATGAGGAAAAATATGATGTAAGGTCTTGATCAAAGGGAAAATTAGGTGTAATTTTTTATTTTTTTCAATTATTACATGGGGGAGGTCTTGCCATCATGCCCTAGACCTTGAACTTCACCCTCAAATCCCAAAGCAAAATGCCTTGACCATAGGACCTCCAACATATACATAATATGCACCACATTCAAAATTGCAAATGTACGTAGATTTATGTAAACAACAATTCAATAATGGAAGTTCAAGAGAAGGGTTTTTTTTTACCTTGTATTTAGGCTTCTTTATAATGTTTAGATCGTTATTACTATTGATCCTCCACCCATGCAAACATTGTTTCTAACTTCTCCACACATGTAACAAGAACCTAAGTTAATTGGTTAAGCTCACTACATAAGTTACAATTCACATTTGGTGTTAGGGACTCTAATGGTAGGTCCCCTAACACCAAGCCAACATTTTTAAATTGACATGTCACACATCTACTATCACAACCCCACTTTGAGGGAAGTGTGAGGTTGCCACTCACACTCCCGAAAATGGGACTTGGGGGTTCTTTGGGATTCCCGAAAACTCAGAATTTGATTAAAAACACCTTGCATTGAGGTGTTCTTTATACCGTTCGAAAGCTCTCGAAGTGTAGATGTCCAAAATGGCCTCGCATGAGCCATTTGGACATCTGCAGCACAAGTTATAAGCGAAAGAAGGGTCGGGAGTCAAATTGGCAGTTTGATTCCCGACCACTAAAAGTCGGGAATCGACCCGATCCCGGTGTGTGCAAGTGGAGTGCGACACACTGTTGAAAAGCTCTCAAGGAGAGCTACAAGTTTGCTTTAGACCTTGTCCCAATTGGAGGTTGGAGCGAGAAGTTATGAACGCCCAAAGTCCCGAGAATCCAAACCGGGACAATTTCGGGACCCCACTTTGGGAGTCCCGGGAAAAAGTGCCATTCGGATGTAAGTGCGACGAAGAGACGCAGAGAATATTACATGGGGGAAGGTGGTGGCTTCCCCCGAATCTGGGCTATGGTGAGTCAAGTGAGTCCAAGGTTACCCGTGGCTTAATGTCCCAACACCAAGAGTGTGTAGAATGAGTTCTAACCAACTTGTTGGTTGGTTTTGGATGTAGGACTGAATAACTAAATAGCTTGTCCCTTTTCCTAGTTTAATCTCGGAGCCTTCAGCACGCCCCTCTCACCCCCTTTAGTGCTAGAAGAAGGGAACGACACCAAGTTCCAACTATTTCTGTTCTTTAACATAATTGGACCTTTTTTGGGTCTAACAAGGAACTTGGGGGCGCGTCATCTACCCCTACCGTCAACTATGATCAAAGTTAGCTTTATAAACAACCATTCAAACATGTGATGCCAAATTATCATTAATGGTTTATATTTTTTTTAATTTCATTACCATTCACATATCCTAGTAGGATTATGTTAGGTGTCCATGTAACTAGGTGACAAGTCCAAAAGGCCCTAAGTAAATAGGTACATATTTCGGTAGGAAGGTGGGTAGATAAATAAGTAGGTAAATAAGCCGATTGGGAGGGGGGAGGTAGTTAAGTAGGTAGATGAAACCATGGAAAAACATTTTGCTAATTTAACATTGATTTAAAACCTCCTTTTATGGGGTTGTTATTTAACATTGGGTCTTTGTTGCAAGATCTATGTCTTTTGAAGGTTTGAGGTTAAGTTAACACCAATTTAACATCCACTTAACATTGTGTACCACCTAGGATTTTCATCATTAATACATCATTTAAAAATGCTAAATCTCATTGTTTTTTCATTTTTCCTTCAAACTCATTTGGTTTCATTAGTTGTCCTTTACATTAATGTTTGTTGTTTGCTCCCACAAGTGTTTAGGTTTAACTAGTGTGCATTCTTGTCTCCTTGTGCCTATTATTGTTGCTACTTCCCCCATCTCTTGTTCCATGGAGGTGTTCATTTTGTTGCATTTGCCTTGTTAGTGCTATTGTGGTGATCCAACATCATCCTTTCACTAATTCAATATGTTTCATTTATTATTTCAACTTTTTTTTGTTTTGATTCCTTTTTTCTTTTGTGCAATTGAAAATTGACTAATGTTTTATTTGTTTATTTTTATAAGATTTTGAGATATTTGAAAACTTGATAAATGATGTACAAAATTCAAATTTGCATAATAAGGAATGTATAAAAGTTTGTGCATTGTTTGTTAATTTCATTTCATCTTCAATAGTTTCATTCTTGAACCATTGTAATCTTGCATACTTGTCATGCATTTTTATTTTGCTCATGTGTGCATAGTTTACTTACGCTTGCATAATAATAGATTTTTTCATCAACTTGCATTATTGTATTGCATTATGAAAATTGGGGGGAAAACAAGTTATTTTTCTATTGATTTTCACATTCAAAAAATACTTGTGTAAATGTTTGCATTATATGCATTGTTTCAAACCAAGCTTGAAATTTTGTAATAAGTTTCAAGTCTCAATTTCTTCAATTTTTTTGTATTTGAAAACTAACCTTAACTTAACAAATAATAATTAGTAATATAATTATTTTGAATATAAAATGAATGGTGAACTGAATCAAATCTTATGTTACCAAAAAAACTTATATATATCATTAAAATATTTTATATTAAAATATGTTTAGAACTATTCTTACTTAATAAACATTAAAATGTGTGTATATATACATGGACAATTTCACTTGAGAATGGAACAATCAAATGAAAATGAAAATACATATGTCTATGAAGAAAGGTTGTTCGCTTGTTTTATTTATTTATTTTGTTTGTCACATTGAGATCTCCCAAACCATGGTGCCTCTTGTCGCACTCTTGGTACCATTGGAAAGCCTTCAATGGATAAGGGTGCGACAAGTTGGTTTCATAATTTTTTGACTTATATTGTAAAAGTTATTGAATATTGAATAATTTTTTAATTTCATTTAAATCAAGGCTTAAAATTATAGGGGAATTTGAGTGCCTTCAATGAGGAGGATTTAATGAAGATGATTTGGAATTTTTTTGACATAAGGTGCAAAAGTTATTGAATTTTGAATAGTTTTTATCATTGAAAATTCAACTAAATCAAACAAGGTTTTGGAATGAAAAATTAGGTGGGTAACTAGTTTACACTTGGGTGAATAACACATTCTACACTAGTGTAAATGAAACTTGGAAATTTATATGAATGAAAATTAGTTTTCAATGGAGGAGCCAATTGATAACGAAATATTTGAAAATGCCTAATTTGGAATCATATAATAATATAGTTACAAAAAGTGATGAGGATCAATTGCAAGTTTTTTTTAAATTACAATATCAAAAAATATTTGGAAATGTCAGAATGTAAGCTTGGTAACTTGGTCTTTTTTTAAGTGAATGATGATTTTGTATCGTGAATGTGAGTAATGCAAAAATGAAGTGTTGCATGGTTTATCACAATAGTAGAATGGGTTCATGTGTTTTGGTCCAACAAACAAAATGTAAGAAAAATTTATTTTTTAATTTTAATAATAATAGTATAATAACATTGGGAAATCACATGGATGTAGAAATGTGTTAATTGCAAAGAGTTTTGAAGAAAAATGAAAGCATCATGACAAAATGTAAAAAAATAGTTTCTCCAAGTGCAATCTCCAATTCATTTGGTGTTATAATCCTTTATTTTCACAAATAACGTGCAATAGATCAAAGCATTTTTATAGTCCATTTTGGCTTTTTAATCTTTAGAAAACATTTGCCTAACTTTGATTTGAAAATATTATTTGGTATCAATGTTTGGTTGTGTTCTTGTCCTCAAGGGTGGCACACAATTCCAAAAACAATGTTGCAAGGGTGTGTCATTAGACTTGGTTGAAAATACGCATTTGTAAATACATATTTTTACCAATTTTGACAAAATGTTTTTTCAACCACTTCGAACTTTGATTTATGGATGTTTAAGTAGGCACCTGATGTATTCATCTTTGTAAATTTTGTAAATGTTGATTAATAGTCAAAACATCTCATTGTTGGATTTTTTGAGGCAACAAAGACATTTAAGTCAAACATGGCAAATAAAAAACTTTTTAAACAACCACTAATAAGTGCTTAACTTAGTAGGTTTACCTAACTTAGCCTAGTTTTAACCTTTAGGATGCTTACCTACTCAACCTATTAGGCTAGTTACCTACCTACCTACTTGGGTAAAATAATAAGTAAATACATAATAAAATGCCTACCCTACCTTACCTAGCCTAGCCTAACCTAACCTAACTTACTAGGCTTACCTACCTAGCTTACCTACTTAGCTTAACTTAGCTTAGTCCCTCGAGTGCAAGTATAAGGACTTGAACCTTTCACCCCCAGGAGAATAAAACAAAATCCTTAACCATTGCACAACACCATTATATTTGTGATAAAATTTGTCAACTTATTTATTTCACATCTTGTTACATATATTAGAATTATGTGGGTAAAAAGTTAAATAAAATGTAAGTAGTTTGCAAATAACTTGTAAGTAGTTGGGTAAGTAGGTGGGCAAGTAGATGGCCTACCTACCTAAATATACTTAAACAAATGGCATACCTACCTACCTACCTACCTAGATGACTTATGTAGCTAGCTAAGTAGATGCCTTATTTATCAAAGTAAAAAGTAATTAAATAAATAATAGGTGCCTATTGTAGCCTACCATATTAGGCCTACCTAGGCTAAGTAAACTATTAATCTACCTATTAGATATTAGTTTTTTTCTAGCCTAAACTTACTAACCAATAAATGAACTTGCACACTTTAAATTGCAATAATAATTTAGATGCCATGTGTCATCTATTCACATATCCATAACTAATTGCAAATGTAATTGCAAAAACAATTTCGTTGTCAACCATCAATGGATGCCACCAATAATGGATAACATGTTCACTTTTCATCGTTTTTTCATTTAAACTTGTGGTAGTTGCAAATTGCAATCGCATGCACAACAAAAACTTGGATCCATCATAATGTAGTTGCATATGAACAATGCTTGTAGTTATGGTGACACATAAGGTTGCTCAAGTGTAATGCAAAATGAATGATTTGGACACTAGTTACATAGTAGCCACAAACATAAAGTAGAAGTGGACAAGATTTCTTCTAGTAAACATGCATTAAGAAAAAAATACTTACATACATGAAGAATGAGGGTTCAAATTTTAACTTTATCACAACTTGGATACAAGATTTATTATCAATTGTGAAATCTTTTGGTTTAATTAAAGCTTTTAGGAAACTTGTTTTGGCCATTTTTTCTAAGGCATGTCAATAGGCAACTACAAAAGGGAAAGTAAGATGAATTTGAAATACGTTCTATCAAATCTACTCAAACACGTGTGAAAATGTGTAACTTGGCCTTAGAAGTCTTGGTACAATTTACAGAAATGTACTAGAGCTTATATTGATTATGTTTACTACCCAAGAAAACTCAATGTTATTGTGAAAATAATGTAATTATTTTATTAAACCTCCAATTCATAATGTTGTTTAACTTATTTCATACTTTTATTTTGTATGCCAAAAATGTTTTAAATATCAAAATGATCTTGTCAAATTTTCTGCAATTTTGTGAGTAAAGTAATCATGTTTCAAAAAAAATTATCGTTTTGGGAGGTATTTGTTCTTTGCCCATTTTAGTTTTGACATTTAAAATCTTCAATCAATCATGTGGACACTAGTTATTGAATGATGAACATGTAGCCATAATAATGAACTTGAAGGTCAAGGAAGAAGTTGGTATTTTTTTAAAAAATGTTTGAATGATACTTGAGGAATGTTGTTGAATTGGAAAGTCTTGGTTTGAACATCAAGAAGGAAGTATGTTTTGTCATTGATTCTTTCTTTTCATTTTTCAGGATGTATAATGAAAGAAAAGTCCATAATATGTTTTCATTGATGTCAGGCCCTAGATACAAAAACCTTTATCTTGTATTTTCTTTCATTGGTTGTGAATAGGGTGTGGCAATTATTTAGAAATGTATGATAGGAAATCCTTATTTTGTACATTCATGAAATGTCATCAACATTTGCATCCATTATCAAAGGTTGAAAGTAGTTTTGCAAATAGAGGAAATGATCGATATTGTAATATAAATATTTTTTAATGAACAAAAAACACCAATGACTCAACAAAGAAATTTTGAATAGAATATAATTGAATATCAACTATATAAATGGATGTTAAATATATTAAGCCCTTTTTATATTGATGGGGAAAACATGAGTCCATGTTTCACATTGTTAGTTTTCTTGCTCATCAAATTTAAATTGGCATTATGGATATCACAAGTTGAAATTCAAAGAATATTTTCACTTGTTGGTGTATTAAATAATTTAATGAGATTTCATTTCCAAATAGAAAGCCTTGAAATTTTAACCTTTTTGAAAAAAAATTGGCCTAATGTTTCTAGAATATTAACATTAATTAGTAATAAATATCCTTCTACCTAACTGAATTGACTGAGATTAAAGGTTGAGGAACTAGAGGAATTTGAATGTTTATTTGAATGACATGAAGTTATACATGCCATGATTATTTTATTTACTAATTATCCTAATAATTTTGAAATTTTCATTTTCCCTATTCATCAATCGAATGGTACTCAAAAAATTATTATTAATAACAATACAATTTAATAATATTTTTAAGAAATAAAAGGCCAAAATTATATATAATCAACTAATATTTGAAAAGGGAAAAGCTTTATGTATAAATAAAAATGAGTTTAATATCCTTATAAGGAATTTGTAACTTCAAAAAAATGTTCTTAATTTTTTGGAATAAAGTGGTCATTAAAACATAGATAATTACCCAACACCTTTGGTTAGTCCTTGAATCTTGGGCTACTTTAGGAGTTTAGGTTCAAATCCCATGTACCCACTAGACTATAGGGTTTAAAAATTATAAAAAATGGTTCTGGAACTAGACCTAGAATCACCCTTCTTGCAATTGGAATTAAACATAATTGAAACAACCTTCTTATTGATACTATAATTAAAACCTAGTTGCACATCTCTTTTAATGTAGGATTAGGTTTTAAGTTTCTTGAACAAGTAGATATAACTTCTTGCAAGTTTTTGGATTAGATTACAGAATCTAAGGCATTTTTTGCTTGAACAACTAGATTGAGAATAACACATTTTGGCATTTGGTCAATTTTACAAATTGGTTATTTTGAACTAATTGTTTTAAACATATCCAACTTGATTAATGATATCTTTGTTCAATCAAATAATGGTTCTTTACTAGTCGATTTGGACAACAATATTTGGACAAGGAATAAAAACTATAATTTTTTTTAAAAAAATCAAATTTTGATGCCCAATATAATAATTATTGATACATACATACAATACATGTTGATATTTTTATATGCACATTAAATAAAATATGTTAATAATGAGAATTGAACCTTGATCTCCATGCCTTCAATCTAGTGTCTTTGTCAATCAACTATCACATGACTATGTAACATAATGTTTCAAAAATGGACATAACATGTTAACTCCAAATCAACTCACAAATCCAAATTTTGACATGATTTTTTATTGTAATTTTCTCAAATGAAAAAATTAAATTCATTCTTGAAAGGTTTATATGTATAGATAACAAACAATCAAAGTTTAAAGTCATTTGAAGGGAAATTATTTTGAAAATTGTAAATAAATAATAACTCATATAATATTTTTCCAA
>Ga0209611_10010632_pt1 | contig 13482 bp, 10 predicted proteins | sample S1TSphgellanicum_3_FD_187693 | JGI IMG/M metagenome (GOLD analysis project Ga0209611, IMG submission 187693) | Host-associated microbial communities from peat moss isolated from Minnesota, USA - S1T2_Fc - Sphagnum magellanicum MG (SPAdes) (version 2) | ecosystem: Host-associated > Plants > Peat... | reverse complement strand
GGGGGGGGCACGGGCGGGGAAGGACCGGGCGGGGGGAAGCTCGACGGATGCATTATGCACCAGGTTCACACTAGTGCACGCCCGTGTTGGCCCCCCCCGTCAGTTTGGTAATAACTGTCACAGAAAACAAAACCCATAAAAAAAAAAAAAAACAAAGGTCCGAGCAATGCCTAGAAAATTCTTCCAATCACTACCCGGACATACAGACAGACAAACACCACTGTAGTTTTAATATATACCTATTAATAAATACATGTACTTAGGAACATGGAGGTTATAGTTTATTAAGCCTTATAGGTACCTATTAAATTTCTGCTTATACTTACTTAGTAAGTTACCTATGCATGTGTTATTTAGTAAACTACATAGGTACCAATTAGCTTATTAATAAATCTAGTTTAGGCATATTAAGTAGGTAGCCTAACATATTTAGTAGGTTTAAGCTTAAGTTACTTATTTAATACTAGGCTAGGTTAGTTACCTAGTAGCCTAGGTGGCCTAGGTAGCCTAGGTTAGGTTATGTACCTACTTAGTATGCCTAGGTTAGGCTACATACCTTGGTAGCCTAGGTCAAGTTATGTACTTGCCTATGTAGCCTAAGTTGGCTATGTACTTATTTAGTAGGTCTAGTTTAAGCCAATTTAGGTTACCTAGGCTTAAATTAGGCTATGTATTTGCTTAGGTAGCTTATGTTAGGCTATGTATATATTTAGTAAGCTTAAATGGCCTAGGTTAAGCTACATACCTTGTAAGCCTAGGTGGTTTAAACTAGGCTACATACTTAATAGGCCTAAATGGCCTAGGTTAAGCTACATACCTTGTAAGCCTAGGTGGTTTAAACTAGGCTACATACTTAATAGGCCTAAATGGCCTAGGTTAAGCTACTTACCTATACTTACTAGACCTAGGTGGTTTATGTATTTACTAAATAGGCTTAGGCTATGTACTTATAAAGGTTTTGTCAAAAGGTAAAAGTTTAATAAAAAACTATAAATGTCTTGTTTAAAAAAAAAAAAGTTAAAAAATATAAAAAATTTGCTAAAAGGTAAAAATTTTGGCATGAAAAGCTAAAAATTTAGTTAGGAAAAGATATAGGTTTTTTTTTGAAAGGTAAAGGTTTAGCTAGGACAAGATAAAAGGTAGGTAGGTAGGGTGAATTGGGGGATTCCTTGTTAGTTGGTAGGTAGGTCTAGGATGTAGGTCAATAGAGGTGGGAGGGTAGAATGGAGGGGTTGGAAAATAAACGGCCAAAAGAAAAATGTCAATGTGAGCAGCCAAAAAAGATTGACCGTGGTACAATGCAGGGTCAGGAACCAGATGAAAAAAACGCAACCCATCATCCTATGGACAGAAAGGCCAACTGGTGCAGTGGTGGGTTGCTGGTTCCGTCTGGCCAATAGGTAACTGGCAAGAGCTGACTGGTTAGCAATTCCGGGTTTACGTGTGGAGGCTCCTGAAATTTGGGGTTTAAAGGGAAATTCTGTCAGGGCAGCTGGGCAGGTGACTGAAATTACAAAGGAAAACTTTGAAAAGATGGCCTGGAAAGAATAAAGAAAGAAAGAACTCGCTGGGCTACTCATGAGTCTAGGGTTACTGCAGTGGACAAGCTTTCTTCTACAAGGGACGGATCTCTTCAGTCAGCTCATCAGCGTGAGCGAGATTCACATCTTCGTCGCGCATTTTAATGACACCCATCGCAACCCATGTGATCGATTATCGCACCCATCGCGCCCATTATACGGAAGTTGTAGTGGCGGGAACTTTATATTGGTATGGAATGAAATGGAGGAGTTTTGCTATGCATCCAAGCTTCGTAGTAGTAGAAGCGATTTCGCGACCGTTGTAATTTCATAGCTCGTCAGCTTCACCTAGCGCTGCGCTTCATTTCGCCTTTTTTATTTTATTTTTAGTTCCAGCTTGGTTTTGGTGATCAAAAGAGTTCCAGCGCGCCCCCAATCCTGCAGCATTCAACGAAAACACCACGTCCTCACACCAGGTGCGGAAAGAAATTCCAACTTGTCTTTTGATGATTCCTCGCCTCGATTGTCTCGATCCGTTTGTTGTTTTTTGTCTGTATCTCTGACCTTGCAAGGCATTACCCTCGGCTTGTAGGAAATGCTGTGAGAAAGGAAAGCATGGTTCAATGCAGAAGTGGATTAGGTGCCCACTACATGATACTTGTTTCTCCTATAATAGTAACTCTGTCAATTGCAGTAGCTAGGGTTGATAGGCATATTCCTCAGAGTCAGACAATTTGACCCAATCTTTGCATTGGTAAGAAGACCCACAAATCCTCAAATCCTTCAAAACTGCAATAACGTCATAATCAACATGTTCCATTAGTTGCAGGGTTTGAAAATTCCTGAGCAATCCTTGCTGAAAACCCCAGTCAGCAAATTCTCACATCATTCCTTGAAGTTTGGTTTAAGTTTCAAGCACAAATATTTTGTTCAGTTTACCCCATGCATTAGGGTTAGAGATTCTGTCAGGGGAGGATTTGCATCTTTAGAGTCATGCACTGTTGTTGCCATCACTGTATATATACATGCAGTATTACATGCATGAATACGAAGGATGGATAATTGGGGGATGGCAACATTATATGTGCAGTTTTCAATTCAAATTGCATGAGATGCAATCTAGCAGCTAGATCTGTTTTTACTCATGATAGCAAACCAAAACTCATGTACTGGGGTCATTGGGTCACCCAATCCTCCAGGATAACAGTGCTGCATGTTGGACAGCATGTTGTTGTCATGTTGAAGAAGATGATCTTGGGCCAGGAGCTCCCTGCCAGCCATGAGTATGTGAAAACAGTTTTGCTCTAGCACAATTAACCATGCACATGTGAGGCTAATAAATGTACAACCCCAGTGTCTGCAAGGTTCTGCCTTTGGGTTTGGCATTTCAGTTCTTGTGAAATTGTAGTCTGCTCTGTTTTCCCACCTACACGTCTAGGGCTAATGTATTATGCAAAAATGTCTGGGCAGCATGTACCCTAAATCATTCTGTCAGCTCAATTGTGCTTCTATTGGCTTCTCTTGCAAGTTTTTGGATCTAGCAATAACCATAGTTCCATGTCCAATGACATCTTTGAAAAATGTTCACAGCCAGAATATGCAGTATTAACATGATTTTTATGCTCATAAATTTGTGTTCCAATATTTCAGATTCTGCCAACTTTGGGGTAGTTGATAGTCAGTTTTATAGTTTCTCAGAACTTTGTAGTTAGATAAAGAGTTTTATATATCTTAATTGGCTAGCCCAATTAGTCTTTTAATGAGTGATAGTCAGTCTGATTCAATGTCTCCACTAAATTGAACCAGATTTTTGCTGAAATATTTTTGTTTGATGTTTTCTCTGTCTTTTGTACCTTCAAAACAATAATCAAAAGGTTTTTCCAATTCTGAGTGGGGACCTTTACAAAGCCCAACTTTTTCTCAAAAGATCATGCTTGTAGAGTTCTTTATGCCTTTTCTCTCTTCTCCTCCTCTTTCCTTGTTTGATTCTTTTTTGGGTTTTTTCTTATTTTTCATGTTCCTCTTTCATCTTTTTTCTTTTGGCTATCTCCATCTCTTCATTCCTTTTGTTAAGCTAGCTGGCATCATCAGTGAGTCTTTCCTGTAACTACTGGTCTGTCACAAATTGACCTAGACCCACTGCTGGGAGCTACTGAAGTCAGAGGGGATGTTATGGTAGCTGCTCACTACCATACATGCTGAAAGTCACTGAACATGTATGTGACTGTTGCTGTTGTCCAAAATTTCTGAACTTTTTAATGTCCAATCATCTCCCCATTCTAGTCAAGTTGACTGAAACCATACAGATGAAGAAGTTCCCTGTACTAATGAAGATATATGTATATTTTCTGCAATAGAGGCAGCATTGTCTTATCTCATTGTATGTGGCAAAGTTGTCAAGCCTGCCCAGAACTGGAATCAGTCAAGGACTGGGTTCTGAAAGTCTTTCCTGAATGTTGTTTAAATGGCTGAAGCAAGCTGGATCATGGGTTTTGACTGCCAGAGAATCAATGGCAACTTGAAGTTCTTTAGTTTGAATAGTCAGCTGCTGTCAGTAATAGCAGATATTGATCATGTAACTCATCTGTATACTGTTGGCAGCCTTATACAGCCAGGGCTGGCTTTAGCACAAGCTGAGGACTGCAGTGGTAGATTAGTGGTTAGAAGGTTAACAAGTTGAAGGAAGCTGTTCATTATACTATTTTTTGCTTTATTAGTGACTGCAGCTTTCCTATTTGGGTTTCAAATTGGAAGAAAGTTCAAAACTTGTGAGCAGAAATAGCAGTCAGTTATTGTTGACAATGTTAAGTTTTCATAATCTTCAGCTGGTGCTTTCCTATACTGCAAGTTAAAATGTCCTGGAGACAAGGTATATGATTGCCTGACACTGTTCCAGCATGAATACCAGCTAGATAGTGGAGACATCTGTTGGTATTACAACTTGATAGCCCTAGATGATTATCAAAGGACTTGGCACACAGGCACTGCAGCTGGGTGGACTATTGGGTGCTGTCTCAGTGGAGTGAGAGGTAAACACTGTACATGTGCCTTGGTAGAGAGGTCATGCACAAACCCAAATAGCAATAATTTTATCATTGCTAAGTTTGCATCAACCTGTGTTTGCAGGTGATGAAGCTCTACTATTGATGAGATGGCCAACTGACAAGACTTGAGATTGTCTTTCTTTAGACATCAACAGGCATCTATGTATTGGGTTGTGGAGTGCACATGTTGATCATGATAGAATTGGTTGTGAGGAGCATGCATTTTTTGTTTAGGGTGCATGCTCATAAAGTTGTCTCTCTTTTCTAGTGAGTTTTGTATCTGGGTCCTTGACCTGAGTAGTTTCTATGTTTTGAGTGATTGTAGGAGGGATAATAGTTACAAAGCATTTGCAGTTGTGAATCAGCTTTGTTTCTTCTTCATCGTGAGAATGGAGATTTCTCTATTCTTATGAAAGATATTCTGAATCAGCTTTGTGCACAGCATTGTTAGTAACTGTGATGTTTCATACTGAACCTTTGTGTTTCTGGTTTTACTCTTCATTTTCCTTTGTGTCTTCTAGTAACATGTAGGATTGCAGAACTTGTTATTGAAGTGTGGATCTTTCAAGGAATATAGTTCTCTGGTCATCATTTTTCCAGGAACTCAGTTTGGAGAGTGGTTGAGTTCCAGAGTTTTTGCAGCATACATGAAGCTTGTATCCTTTTCCAGGAGAATATTGTAGGTATGGTGTATTGCGGGGGGAGGGTGGACATGGCTGGATCCATGTGAACTCTGAAGTTCACTGCCTTAGGCTGAAGCTAATCTTGGAATAGGTGACCAGCTAAGAGTGATTTCAAAGGCACATTAAGCCCACTTCCAAAAGGAAGCAATTCTCTGTGCTGCCAGGGTGACAGTTTTTCATTCAGGAATGCTCTGCATGATTTTTCTTTCTTTTCCCCCATCATGCACTGTCAGCTTCATAGGTCTAAAAGTCAATGTCCTGATGAATGCTTCAGATGTCATCAGCATCCACACTAGTATTTCATGAACTATATTACGATAGGTGTAGTCTTTAACTAGTACTCAATCCTACACAATTTCAACCATCATCATACTTTCATGTTGAAGCATGGTGACGATTTGACATTGGGGTGAAGTTTTGTACTGTTAGATGTTTCTGTGTGTTATTTGTGCAGATGTATGGCAATGGTTTGACATTGGGCTGAAGGTTTGTAGTGGTGGTATGTTTGCATATTATTGTTGAAATATGGTGATGGTTTGACATTGGGTTGAAGTTTTATAGTAGTGGTATTCCTGCATGTTATTGTTGAAATAATGTGATGGTTTGACATTGGGTTGAAGTTTTGTAGTGGTGGTATTTCTGCATGTTATTGTTGAAGTATGGTTATGGTTTGACATTGGGTTGAAGTTTTGTAGAGGTGGTATGGCTGCATGTTATTGTTGAAGTATGATGATCTGGTTTGACATTGGGTTGAAGTTTTGTAGAGGTGGTATGGCTGCATGTTATTGTTGAAGTATGATGATCTGGTTTGACATTGGGTTGAAGTTTTGTAATGGTGGTATCTCTGCATGTTATTGCTGAAGTATATAGTGACAGTGTAGTTTCAGTTTGACATTTGCTTGCAGTTGTGTATTGGTGGTATTTCTGCATGTTATTGTTGAAGTATGGCAATCTGGTTTGACAGTGGGGTTGCAGTTTGTATTTGTAGTATTTCTGCATGTCATTGTTGAAGTATAGTGATGGTTTGCCATTGGGTCGATGGAGTTTTGTAATGATGGTATTTCTGCATGTTATTGCTGAAGTATAGTGATGGTTTGACATTCTGTTGCAGTTTTGTGTTGGTGGTATTTATCTACATTATGATAAATTTTGATTGAAGATTGTAGGTGTCAGTTGGTACTTGTCATTATATATTTGTTCCAAGGAATGATTTTGCAAGGATTGTAATAGTTATGAGAATCAACAAAGATTGTTTCTTAAAGAGTCTGTGGTTACAGGCACATTGCAGCTGTTGGTCAAAGGCCTGTCAGTTGATGTTGATCAACTGATGTGCTTTCTGCAACATTGCATGATTGGAAATTATTCTGCGCAAGGTTTGCAGATAGGATCTGTTGTGAATAATTTATTTACTCAGGTTTTTTTAATCAACATGATTACTTCAACTCTAGTCTCTCACCCAGAGAAGAGAATATCCTTCAATACTGCAACACTGCAACTGGTCTAGTGGTAACTGCCTTGCTTCAGTTTGGTCAAAGTTCTGCATGATCTCTCATGCACATTCTTTGTGATCTGCAGATGCAGGAATGGACAGACATATCATGAAACCAAATCAAGTCAGTTGCAGCATATAGTTGATGCTGTGCACCATACTCAAACTTCAGGAGCAGGTGGACACAAGTTTTTCAAAGCTTTTCGTGAAACTGCAGTCTCCACTCCAAGCTTGAGTTGCATATACAATTATACTGCAAATCTGCAGGTCAGTAGTGTACACCCTCAAATGAGATATAAAAGCAGAGATATCAGCTGCATGACCAAACTTCTCCTCACCTCAATCAATTGCTGTTGAACTGCAACTTGCAGGAATTGCAGTGTTTTGAGTGAGTACTGCAACTTGCAGGAATTCAATTGCAGTGTTTGAGGGAGTACTGCAACTTTGTTTTGAATCTGCAGAGATTTCCTCAAGAATCCAAGGTCAGACACTGCAATCCAGCCATCACTGAAGACAATCTATCATCAGAAAACATGTATCTTTTACCTGGCAAATCTTTGAAGCTGTTCACTGAAGTGCTTTTGTCAATCAGTACCCATTTCAGCTTGGACTGTCATCAGGTGCCCATGCGACAATTCAAGATTTGCATGTATGAATTGGATTCATATTTTTGTTGTCACATAGAGTACTAAAACCCCTTGGTTGCACACAGCTTGGCACGAATCACTCACAAGCTCTCTAGCTATGGAGAGATACTTAGGAAAACTACAGACCAGTAGCAGAGGAAAGACCACCTCAGAGCTAAAAAACTGGGAAAAGAACTCCAAAAACGCTGCACATCAAGAGACAAGATGACTTGTAACGCAAGATAGACATGAATAGCTCAGGGCTACCTTTCTGAGTACCCATAACTTGCCACGATGCCAAACATTCTTGAAATCCTACCACACTAGTACTACTGCAACTCTGAGCAATGTGCAAAAAGATTGCAAGAGTTTCAATCTGGACAAGAAGCGACATGACCCACGAAACTGAATCCCACGATTCTGGAGTAGTCTAGTTCTCATGGACAGAAAAATCTCTAAACCTGAGCGGGATCTACACATGGGCTGCGCGGTGCTGCACCCACCCTAGTCTAAAGGCTGGTGAGAGGATCGTGCCAAGCTGCGGCGACAAAGGGGATGCATTCAAAGATGGTGTCGTCGCTCACCAAGAGCTTACTGCACTGCAACTCATGGAGATCTGTTAGCGATTACACACGATTATCGCTACATAAGTCCAGACCAGATCGGGCCGGCCGCTCCGGTGCCTGGAGGACAGAGTGTTGGAAAGTTGAGGGGGAAAAAAGCTCATGAATGGCGACGGACGCAGTAGCCTCTAGCTTGGACGATGAGGCCCGACAATTGCGAGAGGAATGGTTGCATCGTGCTAGGCAAGGGATATTTATAAAGGGGGAAAGAGACGTCGCGGGAGAGAATGAAAGGAGCAGCTTGCAGCATCGGTTTACTGTTGTCTTTTATTTTTGTGTGGAACAGCGCAATAAACGGAAGCTCTAGAGATAGGCCCACCATGATGCAGATCCCCTTCCCCTGTAACGACCTCCCTTATCAAAGAAACTCATCAGCTGGCTTAGGCGACGATCCACAGAGGAGACAGATCAAAGGAAAGCTGCAGGGCAGCAGCAGCATCAGTTGTGGTTGTCCGTTTCCGATATTAGTTCATGACTCCAATCCACTCGCCAGCCGGGAACAGTAGCTAGCTTGAATCTTACTGCAACCTAGGTACTACAATCTGGTGGAATACCTGCAACAGAACTATGAGCCAAGCTACCAAGCTAGCTAGCAAGCTGTGGGGGATTCTGAACTAGCGATTGGACAAATCCGCGGGATAACCGCTGACATTAAGCAGGTGTAGCCACAAGCCACCCAACTGCTCATCAGGATCTCTGACAAAGTCCTGAACCACTCAATATGCAGTAACATAAGAATCTGGAGACCACCACAACACATGAATTCTTGTGCTGCACGCTGGCGACAGACAGACTTCCACCTAATTTCACTTGCCGATGATACTTACGGGATGAGGAGCAAAAACTCTGCACCACTGCTAGTCGAACACGACTAGATCACGCCAAGGATAATTTATATTAAATCTAGATTCTTCTTATAATTTTGCAAAATTTTCAACCAGAAACTACTCTTGCTGCTGTGCTACCTGCAGCTCTTCTAAATTGATCAAGCTTGAAACCCTCGATATATATATATATATATATATATATAATCATTCTAGATCGGATATTCACTATCTAGTGTACATAGCTGGTGTGGAGCTGAAAATATATATAATATATATATTCTCACTCCAAATTTTGCTCTGCAGTTCAAGAGACGACTTTTGTGTTGGGGGGGGGGGAGGCTAGCGAAAGAAAGCTATTCCAGCTTCTTTGCTTATGTCAGGTGGCGGGCAAGACGACAAGGAATATGACAAGCAGCTGGACCAGCGAGGATCTGTCCATCGTCACTGTCGCGGGCCGCTAGCTTGCTGCTCAGATCAACACGCTGCGGTTTAGTTACGTTCCACTAAGTTGCACTTGCACATCAATTGAGTATATACTTCAGCTTCAATATATGCTTGGCTTGTGTTTTGCGGTGGTATAATATCCAACAATAATATATTCATATTTTAGCTAGATTTTTATGATTGCAAGTTATATATATATATATAAAATTTGAATAGTTGACAATCCTGTACATTGTATGGATTTAATATCGTTGTTCAAGTTCAGCAATTCCTCATGCTTTCATTTTGCATTAAATAGAATATATAATTTAGTCGGTTTTCAACTTCAAACTAAAGATTTTATTCATATTATTCTTGCCACCACATGTTGTTGAACCTCTGTTGTTGTTCTTGCAAGTTGAGTTTGAATTAATCAAGAACTCTTGCGATCTTGTTAGTATATTAAGATTTTAGAAGTTCCATCCATGACATATGCACGATCACATGGTGAACATATAGAAACAAGTTCGTTTTGAGCAAGCTTGTTAATGTTTGTTAGTTTGACTCATGTTTTTTTAGTCACATTTTAACAAACTTGAAATTGAGAATTTAGTTTTTCACTTCAACTAATAAGAACTTACAGTTTCACTTATAGTTTTAGTCATACGTTTTTAAATTTTCAAATAAGTTTGTTTTCAGTTCATCAAAATAAATTTGTAATTAATTTGAATATCATTTTATATATGTAAATTTCAATCATATGTTGTTGAACCTTTAAACAAATTAGCTATAGTCAAAACATGTAACTTAAATAATATTTCATTTTTATCATGTAAACTTCGATCACATGTAATTGAACTTTTAAACAAGGTAGCTTTGATTTTTATCAAGACATGTAACTTGATTAAGAATTTGATTTTATTCATGTAGACTTCAATCACATGTGATCAAACTTTTAAAGAAGGTAGCTTTAATTTTTATCAAGACATGCAACTTGATTAAGATTTGATTTTATTCATGTAAATTTTAATCACATGTTGTTGAATTTTAATCAAAACATGCACAATGTTTTGTTTTTATCATGTAGACTTCAATCACATGCGATTAAACTTTTAAACAAGGTAGCCTTGATTTTTATCAAGACATGCAACTTGATTAATACTTGATTTTATTCATATAAATTTCAGTCACATGTTGTTGAACCTTTGAACAAGTTAACTTTAATCAAAACATGCACAATGTTTTGTTTTTATCATGTAGACTTCAATCACATGCAATTAAACTTTTAAACAAAGTAACCTTGATTTTTATCAAGACATGCAACTTGATTAACACTTGATTTTATTCATGTAAATTTTAGTCACTTGTTGTTGAACCTTTGGACAAGTTAGCTTTAATCAAAACATGCATAATGTTTTGTTTCTATCATGTAAACTTTAATCACATGTGATTAAACTTTTAAACAAGTTAGTTTTGATTTTTATCAAAACATGTAACTTGATTAAGATTTGATTTTATTCATGTAAATTTCAGTCACATGTGGCTGAACATTTAAACAAGTTAGATTTAATCTTTAATCAAGACATGCAATTTGATATAAACTTCAATCACATGTCAAGGTTGAACTTTTAAACATGCTAATTTTGATCTTTAATCAAGATAAGCAACTTGAGCAAGCTCTAATTTCATACATGTAAATTTTAGTCACATGTTGTTGAACCTTTAAACAAATTAAGTTTGATATTTAATTCAGATGTGTAACTTGAGCAAGATCTAGTTTCATTCATATGAATTTCAGTCCATCATGTTGAACTTTTAAATGAGTTAATTTTGATATTTAATCAGGACATGCAAATTGAGCAATCTAACTTCAATTGTGTAAATTTTAATCACATGTGTTATTGAACATTTAAATAAGAATTTTGACAACACATTGCAATTATAATTTAGTGGGTTTTTAGTGGTTTTCAACATGGCATGCTGTTGAACCTGTTTAAAAAAAGTTGACAACGTACTTTACAAGTACATAATTGGTTTTTCATTCATGGTTTTCAACCACATGTGTTATTGAATTTCTTTAACCAAGTTCATTTTTTATGATAAATGAAGTTAAATAATTTTGATCATGCTCATGCAAAATTTTAATAAAAAAAGTTTATTCATGTTCTTTAGACTTGCATGTATTATTTATTTTGTTGGATTTTAATCATGTTGTTCAACTTTGCATGTTATTTCAAACCTAGAAAAATATTAATTCTAATAATCATATGTGATTTTAGTGAGACTTCATTCATTGTGTTGTGATGATTTCATTAAATTTAGGTTTTTCAACATAGGTTAAATGAACTTCATCAAAATAACTTGAATGTGATAGTTATTAGTAGTTTTGGTAGTGTTTCATTCATGTGATTCAATCATGTTGTTAAACCATTTAACCAATTCCATTGTAATTAAATATAAATGAAAAATTGTTGATATTTTTTTAAATTTTTGTTTAACCATATGTTTTCAAATTGTAAACAAGTTTAGTATGATTTTTAAACATTAAAGTTTTTAGCAATATTTCTTGATATTAAATTGTTTTAACTAACAAGTTAAATATGATATTATTTAATTGTGCATGATGTGGAATGTTTAAATGAGAGATGAGTCTTATGATAGTCATATGTACATTTTAATAGGTTTTCATTCATGTTATTATACCAAATGAAATTATGATCTAGTCAAGTTTGTTGGACTTTGTTGATTTCAATTTCACATGTCATGTTTAATGAACTTAAACAAGTTAATGGTCTACCTATTAATTTACATTCTAGTAGGACTTTAACAATTATGTATGTGTTAAATTAAACCTAAATAAGATACATGTTAAAAGTGATTATCATTTTATTTTGGTAAAATTTCATTCACATTGTTCAACCACATGTTATTAAACATGTTAACATTGAATGTTACATTTATCACATTTGAGAAGAAAATATTCAAAATTTTCAATCACACATTTGATGTTGAATTTAATCTAGAACTTAATGTTATAATAATTTAAATTGACATGTTGTTTGAAAGATATGGTAGGAATTTATTCAAAAAATTTATTCACATTTTATTAAACTTGTAAATAAGTACATTCATTGATGTTTTCAATATTTTTGTCACATGTTTGCACCATTAATTATTTTTTAATTACTAAACTATGTATGTTTTAAATTATTTTTACAAATAAAAAATAAAACAATAGAAGCAAATGATCATTATTGTTCTATTCAATCACCATCTATTGAGCTTTTGAACAAACTTTCATTATGGTTACATGATTTTGTTTATGTGACAATTTTTTTCAATTGTTAGATGTGATCAAACTCTATTTGATAGTAATGTCTTCCCACTTCTTTTATTATACTTTGGTGAATCCAATTGAAAGTTGATATTTCAAAGCTATAACAACATCAATTGCACTCTGAAAAGATCCACAAAATGGTGTTGACCATTTACATCTTTTGTCTACCCATATACATGTACTATTAATTCATGGTAATGCATGTTTTTAGTAAAATATTCAAGCTTTGAAGGATAAGTTTCTTTTGTAATACTCTTGGTGCAACTAGCACTTTCACAATTGGATTTAGATTTAATTTCACCCCTTCAAATTTGAATGCGTTGAATCTGCACATTGTCTTTTATTCACATAAAAATGTATCTATTAAAGTTGTGGGTATGAGCCATTTATGTATATGATTCAACACAAAATGACAAATATGTCCTTTAAATATATAAAAATTACAACCGACGTAGTGAATAATATAAATATTATGTGTAAAAGTTATTCTCAATGCATCACATGCATGTGATTCAAATCGTGCATATCAATCAAATATGAAAAGAGAGGAGGGGGGGTGGGGGAGAGCAAAAGTTCTTTCCAACTTCAACTTTTTAAAAGGATAACTTATATTATATTTGATGTGCTATGATCTTTTGGTCGACATAGTTCATTGCTACAAGATTGGGGTTTAGTTTGGCCATCCAATTCATGATGGCACTTTAAAAGGAACTTTACTGTAAAGTTCATTTAATGTCTACTTTAATGAACTTTATAAAGTGTATAAAATCATTTTTCTAGTAGACATTTTTCATATTTGTACAGTCTACTAGAAAAATGATTTTATACACTTTACAGGCCAGTGTACTTCATCCAAAGCACTATTCAGAGGTCACTTTAGTATTGTACTGTGTACCAGGAACCAAAGTGT
>Ga0209611_10010631_pt1 | contig 13483 bp, 9 predicted proteins | sample S1TSphgellanicum_3_FD_187693 | JGI IMG/M metagenome (GOLD analysis project Ga0209611, IMG submission 187693) | Host-associated microbial communities from peat moss isolated from Minnesota, USA - S1T2_Fc - Sphagnum magellanicum MG (SPAdes) (version 2) | ecosystem: Host-associated > Plants > Peat... | reverse complement strand
GAGTCTGCGGCAACAGTTCATCGATGCGCGCCGCGAGATCGGGTGCCGTCTCGGCAGTCATGTCATTTTGAGCCGCATGCCGGCTGCCGTATCGCCGCTCATGTGAGCCGCATGCCGGGCGCCGTACCGCCGGTCACGTGATCCGCATGCCGGGCGCCGTACCGCCGGTCATGTGATCCGCACGCCGGGCGCATACCGCCGGTCATGTGATCCGCACGCCGGGCGACGTGCCGCCGGTCATGTGATCCGCACGCCGGGCGACTTGCCGCCGGCCATGTCATTTGATCCGCATGCCGGGCGCGGCGCCGGCATCGGGCGACAACACGAAGATCTCCTTTCCGCCTGGTCCCGCGGCCAGCATCATGCCCTGCGACAGGCCGAAGCGCATCTTGCGCGGCTCCAAGTTCGCGACCACGACGATCAGGCGTCCCGCGAGGCTCGCAGGATCGTAGGCGGCGCGTATGCCGGCGAACAGCTCGCGCTCACCGAGTTCCCCGACATCGACGCGCAACTTCAAGAGTTTGTCGGCACCGGGAACCAATTCCGCGCTCAGGATCTTCGCAACTCGCAGATCGATGCGCATGAAATCGTCGATGGAGATCAAATCGCCTTCCACCGCCATGGCGGCCGCGAGCGCCGCCGTGTCCGAGGCAACCTTGGTGTCCGAGGCAACCTTCGTGTCCGACGCAATCTTCGGCGCTGGGGACGCGCCCGACGTTGCAGCCGCGGCCGCGTCGGGCGGCGCATCGGGCTCGATCAGGCGTGCAACCTGTTTCGCGTCCAGCCGCGTCGCGAGCGCCTCGTAGGGGGCGATCGCGCTGCCGAGCCGCGGCGTCGCCGAATCGCTCCACTGCCAAGTCGACTCCTGAAAGAAGCGCATGGCCTTGGCCGCCATGGCCGGCAGCACCGGCTGCAGGTAGATCATGAGCACTCTGAAAAGATTCAACCCCTGGGTGCAGACGCTTTGAACCTGCGCCGCGCTCTGCGCCTGCTTCGCCAGCATCCACGGCTTGTGCAGGTCGATGTATTGGTTGGCGCGGTCCGCGAGCGCCATGATGTCGCGCACCGCGCCGGCCGTATCGCGGCTTTCGTACGCCGCCGCAATCGCCGTGCCGGCGTCGCTGAAAGCCGCGTACAGCGCGGGATCCGGCAGCTCCGCGGCCAGGACGCCGGCCGAGCCACGCGTGATGAAGCCTGCGCAGCGGCTCGCGATATTCACCAGCTTGCCGACCACGTCTGAATTGAGCCGGGTCGTGAACTCATCGAGGTTCAAGTCCAGGTCATCGATCCCCGGCCCCAATTTGGCGGCAAAGTAATAACGCAGATACTCGGGCGGGAAGCGCTGCAGATAGCTTCGCGCGGTGATGAACGTGCCGCGCGACTTGGACATTTTCTGGCCGTTGACGGTCAGGAATCCGTGCGCGTGAACGGCGGTCGGACGGCGCATCCCGGAAGCCTTGAGCACGGCAGGCCAGAACAGAGTGTGAAAGTACAGGATGTCCTTGCCGATGAAATGGTGCAGTTCGGCGCTCGAGTCGACGTCGAGGAAATCATCGAAGTTGAGGCCGGTACGCGCGCAGAGCTGCGTGAAGCTCGCCAGGTAGCCGATCGGCGCGTCGAACCAGACGTAGAAATACTTGCCGGGCGCGCCGGGGATTTCGAAGCCGAAGTAGGGCGAGTCGCGCGAGATGTCCCAGTCCTTGAGTCCCTGCTCGAACCACTCGTCGAGTTTGCGCGCCACGCTGGTCTGCAGCGCGCCGCTCTTGACCCAGTGCGCCAGGTCTTGCTCGCAGGCGCCCAGGCGGAAGAAGTAATGTTCCGATTCCCGCCACACCGGCGTCGTGCCGCTGACCACCGAGACCGGGCCCTTCAGGTCCGCGGGGGTGTAGGTGGATCCGCAATTCTCGCAGGAATCGCCGTACTGGTCGGGCGTGCCGCAAACCGGACAGATGCCCTTCACGTAGCGGTCGGGAAGAAACATTTTCGCCACATCGTCGTAGGCTTGGCGGACGCTGCGGCGCGCGATGTGGTCCGCGTCGCGCAAGGTCAGGTACATGCGCTCGCACAGCGCCTTGTTTTCCGCCGAGTGCGTCGAGCCGTAGTTGTCGAAGCCGATCAACATATCGGCCGAATCCACGGCGTGCTCGCGGTTGATGCGTTCGATCAGTTCCTCGGGCGTCGTCCCCTCGGCTTGCGCCTTGAGCATGATGGGCGTGCCATGCGTGTCGTCCGCGCACACGTAGTAGCACTCATGACCGCGAAGCTTCTGGAATCGCACCCAAATGTCGGTTTGAATGGTTTCGAGGATATGACCCAAGTGCAGCGGCCCATTGGCGTAGGGCAGCGCACTGGTCACGAGTATCCGGCGTCGTTGGGTCATGCGAGATTATGCCATGCCCCGCCGATCGCGAAAGATCGGCGCCCAGCAACGCCTTGGGCCCGGCAGCATTACTTGGGAAGGCCGGGAGCGTGGACTTAGCCATCTGCTGCGGCCGCAGTGCGACGATGTCCCTTCAGTCAGACAGCCGGCGAGCCGGCGGCGAGCCGGCGGCGTGATCGGTGCCCGCGTGCCCTTGAAAGCTAGGAGGCCTCTTTGAACTGCTCGAACCGCGACTTGTTGATGGCCTTCTTGTAGGCTTCCTTGCCGCTGATCTGCCGCTGGTCGAGCAACGCCTGCACAGCCGTGTCCATGAGCCGCATGCCGACTCCCGCGCCGCTTTGCATGGCGTTTTCCAGCTGATCCATCTTGCCCTGGCGGATCAAGTTCGCCACCGCCGGCGTATTGATCAGGATCTCGAGCGCCGCGACTCGTCCCTGTTTGTCGGCCCTCGGAATGAGTTGCTGCGACACGACACCGCGCAGGCTGGTCGAAAGCATGGTGCGCACATGCGGCTGCTTGTCCGACGGGAACGCGTTGACCAACCGGTCGACGGTGGCGGCCGCGCCGTTGGTGTGCAAGGTGCCCATCACCAGAATGCCCATCTCCGCCGCGGTCACGGCGATACTCATGGTCTCGAGGTCGCGAAGCTCGCCGACCAGGATGACGTCCGGATCCTCGCGCAAAGCCGACAGCAAGGCGCTCGAGAACGATGTCGCATGCACGCCGATCTCACGCTGGCTGATCAGGCAGTTCTTGCGCAGATGCACGAACTCGATGGGATCCTCGATCGTGAGAATGTGGCCCTTCTCCCGGGAGTTGATGTCATCGATCATCGCCGCGAGCGTCGTCGACTTGCCGGAACCGGTCTTGCCGGTGACCAGGATCAGGCCGGAGTTGACGTTGCACAGTTGCATGACCGGTTCCGGCAGTTTGAGTTCGGCTGCCGTGTGCGCCTTCGACGGAATGGCGCGAAACACCGCGCCCATGCCATTGAGCTGGCGCATGACGTTGACGCGGAACCGGGCGACGTTCGGGATGTTGTAGGCGAAATCCGTGCCGTCCTTGGATTCGAAGCGCTCGACCGACTGCTTCGGCATGATTTCGTACAGCGTGGTCTTCACCATGTCGGCCGGCAGAGGCTCGTTGCTCAGCGACTTGAGTTCCCCGTACTGCCGCACCCGCGGCAGGTCGCCCGCCAGAAAGTGCAGGTCCGAGCCGTTGCGCTCCAATACTTGGTTCAGATAGGCGTCGATGGCGGGCATGCAGGCATCTTAAGTATTGGCGGTCTCGGCGGGCGCCGGCGTGCCCGGCAGATCCGACACGAATCGCTGAAACTGGCGCTTGTCCGAGGCGTATGAATAGGCATGCTCGGGGTCGACTTCCTTGGCGTTGATCGCGGCGAGCAGAGCCTGATCCATCAATTGCATGCCGTACTCCCGGCCCATTTGCAGCTGGCTCGGGATCTGATGCGACTGATCGGTCATGATCAGCTTGCCGATGGCTTTGGTGAGCACCATCACCTCGCAGACCGCGCGCCGCGCACGCTGATCGGGGCTCTTCACGAGAATTTGCGTGATCACTGCGATCAGACTCTGTGCAAGGAAGCTCTTGGTCTGCTCGCGCTCCTCGGTCGGCAGCGCATCGATGATGCGGTCGATCGTCTTGGTGGCGCTGGTGGTGTGCAGCGTACCCAGCACCAGATGACCGGTTTCGGCCGCGGTCATCGCCATTGAAATGGTTTCGGCATCGCGCAACTCGCCGACCAGGATGACGTCCGGGTCTTCGCGCATGGCGGCCCGCACGCCCTCGGCGAACGACGGCAGGTGCGTTCCGAGCTCGCGCTGGATGACCTGGCTCGACTTGCTGCGATGGACGAACTCGATCGGATCTTCCAGACTGATGATATTGAGGGCGCGCGTCGAGTTCAGGTGATCGATCATCGATGCCAGCGTGGTCGACTTGCCGGTGCCGGTGGAGCCGGTGACCAGAATCATGCCTTGGTGGTAGTCGCAGAGCTTGCGCACGATGGGCGGCAGCCCCAGTTGCTCGATGCTCGGCATGGTGGTGGGAATGGAGCGAAACGCCGCGCCGATGCCGGTTTCCTTGCGATACACGTTGACGCGGAAGCGGCCGCCCTCGGCGGAGACGTACGAGAAATCGATGTCGTTGCCGTCGCGCAGGTGCTTGAGCTGGTTCTTGGTCAGAACCTCGGAGATGTAGGCCTCGAGTTCGGTCTCCGAGAGCTCGCGGAACTTGATCGGCAACAGGTCCCCATGCATGCGCAGCATCGGCGGCACGCCGACCGCCAGGTGCAGGTCCGAGCAGCCTTGCGCCACGCCCAACTTCAGGAATGCGTCGATCCTTGCCATAGCTCAAGGCTACTCGCAAGCGGGTGGATTTTCGAGCGTTCAAGGCGCGCAGACGCCATAAACGTGAGGTTCGTCAAGCCGTTATAGGAACTTCTCGAGCTCGAGGCGCAGTTCGTCCATGGTTTGAGCGCGCTTCGCCTTGTCCAGTGACATGCATTTCATCACCAAACTGTTCAATTCCGGCGGCAATTCCTTGTTGATGTCGATGGGCGGCCGCGCTTTTCCCTGCACGTGCTGGTACATCACCGACATGTGATCGCCCCGCGAGTAGGGCGGCACACCGCACAGCATCTCGTAGAGAATCACGCCCAGGCTGTAGATATCCGCCCGCTCGTCGACCTTCTTGCCGAGAATCTGCTCGGGCGCCATGTACTTGGGCGAGCCGATGACGTAGCCCGTCTTGGTCAGCTGGGTGTCGCCCTGCGTTTGCGCCGCCGCGACGCCGAAGTCGACGATCTTCAGCAGCCCTTCGCTGTCGATCAGGATGTTCGCGGGCTTGAGGTCCCGGTGCACGATGCCGGCCTGATGCGCCACCGCCATGCCGGTGGCGATGTCGATGCCGAACTTGACGGCGCGCTTCAGCGGCACCGGCTTTTCATTGACGATCTCGCCGCCCAGCGTGTGCGACGGAAAGTACTCCATCGAGATGGCGTAATTGCCGCGGATATACAAGAAGTCGTAGATCCGGATGACGTTCTTGTGCGTGATCTTGCGGCTGTAGCGCAATTCGTGCACGAAGCGCTTCATCATCTCTTCGTCCGCGGACACGTTCGGGTTCAGGAATTTGAGGATCAGCCGCTCCTCCACCACGGTGTCTTCCATGAGCAATACGGTGCCGAACGCGCCTTTGCCGATCTTCTCGATGAACTTGTAGCGCCCCTCGATGACATCGCCCGGTTTCAAGGTGGCGATGTCGAGTCTGTTCGCCTGCACCTCGTGCTCTTCGACCACCTTGGCGAGATCCTGATTGTCGATGAGCAGCGTCTTTGCCGACTCCTGCAGCTTTTCCGCACGCTGGTTCGCCGACGATTGCGCGGCGGAAACCTGCACGGCGGGGGCCTGCTGGGTGGAGAAGCGGTTCTCCAGCTCCGCCATGGCGCGGGTCACGGCCTGGGTCACGGTCGCGCCGGCATTGCTCGCGACCGATTGCAGGCGTTCTCGGATGGAGTCGACGCGCTTCCCGTCCGCCAGCTTGGCAAGCGCGGCGATGGCCTCCGCCTTGATCTCGTTTTGCGGCCGCTGCAGCAGCGGCAGCAGCAGCTCGATGCAGCGCTGATCGCCGACCTTGGCGATGGCGCGAATCACGGTCGGCAGCGATTTCGGATCGCCCGTGTTCAGCATTTCGATGAAGCGCGGCAGGGCCTTGCTGCTGCCGATTTCGGCGAGTGCATCGACCGCACGTTCGCTAACCCACCAATCCTTGTCCTTGGTGGCTTCGAGCAACTGCACCACCGCGCGTTCGTCCTTGGTCTGGTTCAAGATCTCGATGGCGGCGCGGCGAATGTCCTGATTGTCGTCCTTGATGAGCGCGAGCACCGCATCGACCACGCGCGGACCGCCGATCTTGCCCAACGCATCCGCCGCCCGGGTGCGCACCCACCAATCACTGTCGGCGATCACTTCGAGCAGGTACTTGACCGACTTCGATGTGCCGACGACGTTCAACACCTCGACCGCGGCGCGCCGGGCGTACTCGTTCTCATCTTTGAGGACATCGACCAGGTGCTTGATGGTCTCGGGATCGTTGGCGTGGACGATGACGTCGACGGCCTTGTTCTGTACTTCGATTTCGGGATCGCGCAGCATGTTGCAGAGCGCCGGCAGGTTGAACGGACCGTCCATCTCGGCGAGCGCCGACAGCGAGGCGGAGCGGATGAATTTGCTGCTGTCCTTGAGCTGCTTCTGAATGGCTTCCCGGACCCTGGGGACATTGAAGCGCGCCAGCACATTGATGATGTGCAGTCGGGCGACCGGGTCCTTGCCTTCGAGCCTCGCGATCAAATCATCGATCGACGACTCATCGGCGATTTCCCCGATGATCTTGAACAATCCGGTGCGCTCGTTCGGTTCCTGGTTATAGGCCGCGTTCAGCAGTTCGCGCGCCGAATAACGCGCCTTTTGCGCCGCGATCACATCGAGGATGGCCTGCTTGGGCATGGAGGGCTTGTTCAACGCATCGAGCAGCGCCGTTGCCGGATAATTCTTGCTAGACGAGAGAGCCCAGGCGATGCCGGACATGGCGCGCCCACTGGCATCCGCCATGGTTTTCAACAATTGCGGCATGGTTTTGGCGTCGATCAGCCGCGCCAGAGCCTCGACGTACGCTTGGGTTTCGCGCTTTTCGGCACCTGCCAAGGCGTCGACGATGGGTTCGATGGCGCTCGGACCCAAGGCCACCAGTTTCTCCAATGCCTTCTGTGCCAGGGGGCCGCCCGGGTTGCCGCTCGACTTGACCTCGGCGATGAGCCGATCTGCGCGATAGTTGGCGAAAAAACTCATTCAATGCCTAACGTTGCACACCCTTCGGGGGCCTACTATTGTTACCTGACCTCAATCGGCCCACCTCGGCCTTGATTCTCACTTTTAACATTATGCCATACCGCGCCGGCCTCTCTCCGTGCGGTACACTTCACTTACCAATGAATCAAGCCACTGACGCTCCGACAATCCGCGATAAAATCGGTTCGTACGTCGATCCCTATCTGGGTCAGACGCTGGCAGAGGCGAAGGCCGTGGAGCGCGTCACACTCCGAGGCGACACCGTCGCCGTCGATCTGCTGCTGGGCTTTCCGTGCGCCGACTACGAATCCGAACTCAAGGAGGCATTGCGGGAGCATGTGGGTCCGCTCCTGGGCCGGAATCGGTTGCAGCTTAAGTTAAATGCCGAGATCACGGCCCATGCCGTGCAGCGGACGCTCAAGCCGCTGGCCAACGTCAAGAACATCGTGGCGGTGGCGTCGGGAAAGGGCGGGGTGGGGAAGTCGACGACCGCCGCGAATCTCGCGCTGGCGTGGGCGGCGCAGGGGGCGAAAGTGGGCTTGCTGGATGCCGACATCTACGGCCCGAGTCAACCCATGATGATGGGGCTCGGCGGTGCGAAGCCGCAGAGCGACGGCAAGCATTTGATCCCGCTGGTGGCGCACGGGGTCGAAGTCATGTCCATCGGTTTCATGATCGATCAAGAGCAACCCATGGCATGGCGCGGTCCCATGGTCACCCAGGCGCTCACGCAACTGTTGGGCGAGACTAATTGGGGCCAATTGGACTATCTCGTCGTCGACATGCCGCCCGGGACCGGCGACATCCAGTTGACGCTGGCTCAGCGCGTCCCGGTCAGCGGCGCTGTGATCGTCACCACCCCGCAAGATATCGCCCTGCTGGACGCCCGCAAGGGTCTCAAGATGTTCGAAAAGGTCGAAGTGAGGGTGCTTGGGGTGGTCGAGAACATGAGCATGCACGTCTGCAGTCACTGCGGTCACGTCGAGCACGTGTTCGGCAGCGGCGGTGGCGCGCGAATCGCAAATCAATACGGCGTGCAATTGCTGGGCGAACTGCCATTGGACATCCGGATCCGCGAAGACGCCGACGGCGGTTCACCCACCGTGGTCGCCGAACCAGGCAGTCCCCGCGCTCTCGCCTACTGCAGAATGGCGCGCCGGACGGCAGCGCGGCTGTCGACTTTGAACAAGGATTACAGCCGGGCATTTCCCAAGATCACGGTGGAGGCGACCTAACCCGTGCCGGCGACGCAATGAGCATCAAGAGCGACCGCTGGATCCGGCGGATGGCGGCGGATCACCGCATGATCGAGCCCTTTTCGCCGCAGCAGGTGCGCGTCGAGGCGGGAGCCAAGATCATCTCCTACGGCACGTCGAGCTACGGCTACGACGTGCGCTGCGCCGACGAATTCAAGATCTTCACCAATATCAATTCCACCATCGTCGACCCGAAGAACTTCGACGAAAAGTCCTTCGTGGATTTCCGAGGACCGGTCTGCATCATTCCGCCGAACTCCTTCGCGCTGGCGAGCACCGTAGAATTTTTCCGCATTCCCCGCAGCGTCTTGACGGTGTGTCTGGGGAAATCGACCTACGCGCGCTGCTTTCGAGGCGACACGCGCGTTGCCTTGGTGGACGGAACCTCACAGACAATGGAGGAAATGGCCAGAAGGCACGATTCTGGCGAGCTTTTCTGGGGCTACAGCATCGGACAAAACGGACGCCTGATCGTCAGTTTGCTGGACGCACCGCGCTTTATCGGCCGCGACTCCCTGCTGGAAGTCGAACTGGACAACGGCGAGCGAATTCACGCGACCCCCGATCACCAGTTCATGAGGCGCGACGGACGAATGGCAGGGGCCCACACCCTTCGTCCGCGCGACGCGCTCATGCCGTTGTACCGGGACGTGTTTCGTGGTTACGAAGGTGTCTATCAGCCGATCGACGGGCATCTGTACGCGACCCATCGGCTGGCAGACGAATGGAACATCCGGAACGCAATTTACGAGCACGTGCCGGGAACGCACCGACACCACCTAGACTTCGATCGTCGCAACAATCGGCCGACCAATATCGTCAGGCTGGAGGCGTCGCAGCATATTCGTCTGCACAATCAAAACAGTTATGGCGAGGATTTCGATCCGGAAGAACATGGATCTGGGATCAGCGCTGCTCTGACGAGGCGAGTCGCTGACCCGCAATGGCGCGAACACTCGGCGTACCGGAACCATAAGGTCGTCGCGGTACGGGAGCTCGCAGGGGACCACGACGTCTATTGTCTGACTGTTCCGGAAGCGGGTAACTTTGCCTTGGAGGGCGGTGTCTTCGTGCAAAACTGCGGCATTATCGTGAATGTAACGCCGCTGGAGCCGGAGTGGGAAGGCCACGTCACGCTGGAGTTTTCCAACACGACGCCGCTCCCGGCCAAAATCTATGCGAACGAGGGTGTGGCGCAGATGCTGTTCTTCGAATCCGACGAGGTGTGCGAGACGTCGTACCGCGACCGGGGCGGCAAGTACCAGGGTCAGCGCGGCGTCACTCTGCCCAAGGCGTAGAAAGGCGCGTGACGAGGCGCGCTTTGACGATACCCATAGTCAGACAGGCTCGCGGTTCCCCGGGCGCGTTGCCGCGGGAATGCCTTCGCGGCAACACCTGAGATTGACCCAGGAGACGAGCGGGCGCGACGCGGCTAAGGCCGCACACTCTGTATCCGCATGGCGAATTCCAATTTGCCGTCGCGGCTGCGCTCCGCCTGGACCGGGATGAAGCCGAGCGCCGGTGCGAACCACATCTTGAGCAGGCGATTGTTGCCGGTACGCTGACTCGTCACGACGATGGTATCGAGTTCCCCGAGAGCGGTTCTGAGCTTCGGCCTGCCATCCTCCGAGTAGTTGAAATCCTTCAATTCGTCCTTGTCGAGAATTTGAAAGGTCTTCGGCAAGTTGCCGTTCTTGAGGTCCAGCATCACCTCGATTTGAATCGACATCAGATCCTGCGTGCCGACCTTGAGGCTCAAGTCCACCGGCCTGCCTTCCGAAGTACCGCGTGCCCTGCGGCCTTGCCAATCGAAATCAATATCCACGCTCGAGGATCCGTCCTGCGCGCTGTACTTGTCCGGCCGCACGTGATCGGCACGGATGCTGAGCCAGCTCTTCTGTTTTACCTCGGCCCGGTACAAGCGGAAGATGCCGCGCGCCGTGATCGTCCAGGTATACACATAGTTCCCGGGCTCGCCATCCTGCACGAGGGCGAGGTCGCTGGTGCCGACATTGATGGTCTTCCAGTCGGCCAGATAATGCGCTGAAAAAGGCGCGATGCCGGCCGCCACGCCCGGACTCTGCGCCTCGGACGATTGGGTGGTCGGTGGCACTACGTCCGGCGTCCGCGTTTCGGGTTGAGGGGCGGCCGGGAGCAACACGGCCGGCGTCCGCGTTTCGGGTTGAGGGGCGGCCGGGAGCAACACGGCCGGCGTCTGCGCGGGTAGCGGTGCTCCTGGCAACAACATGGCCGGCGTCTGGTTGGGCAGCGGGGTGGCCGGCAGGACCACGGCCGGCGTCTGCGCTGGCGGGGCGGGCGGCACGACCACCGCCGGCGTCCCGGCGCGCCCCGGGCCCGACGGCGCTTGCGCGGCCATCGCGGCACCGGCTGCGGCGACGGATACGCAAGCAAACCCGGCTCGAATCGCTTTGGGGCCGGCCGTCCTCATGCCTCGCCGTTGAACTCTACCGGCCGGCGAAGCACCTGCCCGTCGAGCCACGCTTGGCCCTCGCGGCAGCGCAGCCGTCCCTCGCAGAACCATTGCACGGCGAGGGGATAAATGCGGTGCTCCAGCTGCAGGACGCGCCTGGCGAGCGAGTGCTCGTCGTCCCCGGGCGTCACCGCGAGGCGGGCCTGGATGATCCCGGGGCCGCCGTCGAGTTCTTCGGTGACGAAGTGCACCGTCGCCCCATGCTGCGGTTCGAGCGCCTCGAGAACCCGGCGGTGCGTGTGTAATCCGGGAAACTTCGGCAGCAGAGAGGGGTGGATGTTGACGACTCTGCCATAAAAATGGTTGACGAACGCCGCCGACAGAATCCGCATGAATCCCGCCAGCACGATCAACGACGGAGCGCACTCGTCGATCGCCGCCGCGAGCCCGGCATCGTATGCGGCGCGATCGGGATACCCGTCGGCGCGTTGCACGCGTGCCGGCACGCCGAACTCGCGCGCCGTCTGCAAACCGCCGGCATCCGGCTGATCCGAGAACACGTGGGCGACGCGATAAGGCGCCTCGGCCGGCAGGCTGCGCTCGATGAGAGCGCGCATATTGCTGCCGCGTCCGGAGATCAGGATGACGATCGGTTGTCGGGCAGACTCGCCGCTCAAGCGATGACGACGCCGCGCGAGCCCGCGCGAATTTCGCCGATGACGAGCGCCTCCTGGCCCGCCTCCCGAAGGCTGCGAAGCGCATGATCCGCATCGGCGGCCGCCACGTGAACGGTCATGCCGATGCCGCAATTGAAGACCCGGAGCATCTCCGCGTCCGTGACTTTTCCCTCGCGCTGCAGCCACTCGAACACCGCGGGGCGGCGCCAAGATTTCCGCTCCAGCACCGCCTCCAAACCCTCGGGCAGCACCCGCGGGATGTTCTCCACGAGACCGCCGCCGGTGATATGCGCGAGCCCGTGGACCTTGATCTCCGTGCTGAGCCGGAGCAGTGGTTTCACGTAGATTCGCGTCGGCGCCATGAGCCGATCGACGAGGCTGGCGCCGTCCAGATCGCTGCCGTAATCGGCGCCGCTGATCTGCAGAATTTTCCGTATCAGGGAAAAGCCGTTGGAATGCGGTCCCGAGGAGGGCAGCCCGAGAACCACGTCGCCGGGCCGGGTCGCAGAGCCGTCGATGATGGCATCCTTCTCCACGATGCCGACGCAAAAACCCGCCAGATCGTAATCCTCTCCGTGATACATGCCGGGCATTTCGGCGGTCTCGCCGCCCACCAGCGCGCATCCGGCTTGCACGCAGCCTTCGACGATGCCGGCGATGAGCCGTACGCCGACGTCCACGTCGAGCTTGCCGGTCGCGAAGTAATCCAAAAAAAACAGCGGCTCGGCGCCCTGCACCACCACGTCATTGACGCACATCGCCACCAGGTCGATGCCCACGGTGTCGTGACGCTGCGTGTCGATCGCCAGACGCAGCTTGGTGCCGACCCCGTCGGTGCCCGACACCAACACGGGCTTGCGAAATCGATCCAGCGGAACCTCGACGAGCGCGCCGAATCCACCCAAGCCGCCGAGCACTTCGCGGCGCATCGAGCGCCGCACATGCGGCTTGATCCGTTCGACGAGTTCCTCGCCGGCGTCGATGTCGACGCCGGCGTCGCGATAGGTGACGGGCTTGGCTGCGGTGCTTGCGGGTTCGCTCATCAGGATCCTTCTCGGGCGGCGTTTGCCGCGGCGGCACCGACGGCGGGCCGGCCGGCATGGTATTTTACATCACATGCGAAATGTACGTCCGATGGTGATTTTCTTGATCGCACTGTGCCTTGGCGATGCGGCAGTTGCGTTCACCCGTGCCGAGCTGTATCAGGCAACGGCGCCCGAGGCCGACCGCTCGGAGGCGGCGCAAACGGCAGCCTTTCAAGCCGCCATGAAAGTGGTCCTGATCCGCGTCACCGGCCGCCGATCGGCGGACGAGGATGCGGCGTTCGCACCGTTGATCTCCAATGCGCGCCGCTATGTGCAGCAGTACCGCAGCACGCCGGACAGTCAGCTGTGGGTATCTTTCGACGGCTCGGCGATCGAGCGCTGGCTGACGCAAAACGGGCAGCCTCTGTGGGGCCACGAGCGGCCGGCGACCTTGGTGTGGCTCGCGGCCGACACCGGTGCGCAATCCGGCACCGTCATCACCGCCGACGATACCTCCGAGCTCAAAGCGGCGGTCGATGCGGCGGCGAGCCTGCGCGGTGTGCCGCTGCTGTGGCCGAGCGGCGCCGACGCGCAGAGAAGTCACGTGGACTACGCCGCCATCAGCGGCGGTTCCACCTCGGTGCTGGCGGACGCCGCGCGGCGGCTGGGCGCCGAGGGCGTTCTCATCGGCCGCGCCAACGGCACCAGCGCCGCCGCGAACGTGCGCTGGACCCAGGTCTTCCAGGATCGCAGCAGCGACACCAGCGGGAGTGCCGTCGACGGCGTGAATCGCGCCGCGGACGTGTACGCGGAGCTGTTCGCGGCCAGCGGCGGCCTCGCACCGAT
>Ga0209611_10010630_pt1 | contig 13485 bp, 11 predicted proteins | sample S1TSphgellanicum_3_FD_187693 | JGI IMG/M metagenome (GOLD analysis project Ga0209611, IMG submission 187693) | Host-associated microbial communities from peat moss isolated from Minnesota, USA - S1T2_Fc - Sphagnum magellanicum MG (SPAdes) (version 2) | ecosystem: Host-associated > Plants > Peat... | reverse complement strand
GCCCGAGAGCGGCGCCTCGAAAGTTACGTAGCAGGCGATCAAGAGTCCTGCGACCAGCCCGGAATATGGGCCCCATCGCTTGCTGTTCGACACCTCGAGGATCGCGAGCATCAGCACGAAGGAGATCAAGGCCTCGGCGGCGAACGCAACCCCCGGCCCCGCCGCGCCGGGCACCGTGACGATGTACGCGACCGGCGGCTGTGCGAAGGGCTTGCCCATCGACCACGCGCAGATCAGCACACCCATGAGACCGCCGATGAATTGCGCGACGATATAGAGCGCCGCATCGGTTCTCGAGATTCGGCCGAGGCTCAAGAACGCCAGTGTGACGGACGGATTCATGTGCGCGCCCGAACGCCTGCCCCAGGGCGAGTAAATCAACCCGACCGCGGTCGACCCCATCGCCAGACCGATCAATGCCCGCCGCAAGGTCGGGTCTGCGATCATATGCTGCAGCGGCGCGTTCGGGTATTCCAATATCGTGGTGAACACCGACGCGGACACCATGAACGTGCCGAGCGCCCAGGCCTCGATCAGATACTCCGGCCAATGCGTGCCGAGCGCCTGCACCGCCGCGCGTGCCGCCCGCCGCGGCAGGCCGTCAGCCGCGGCGTGGTCGCCGCGCGACTCGGCCACCGGCTCTCACGCTTTCGCCCGCGGCATGAGCAGTTTCGCGATCAGCGAGGTCCAACCCGTCTGATGCGACGCGCCGGCGCCGCGGCCGATGTCGCCGTGAAAGTACTCGTAGAATGGAATGCAGTTCTCGTAGTACGGATCGTGCTGCAGCTGCGGCTGATGCCGCAGCACCGCCCGCTCACCGTGCTCGTCCTTCAAGAATATCCGCGACAGGCGGCGCGCTATTTCGGCCGCCACCTCGTTGAGCGTCAGGTAATGGCCCGACCCCGTCGGGCATTCCACTTTGAAATCCGCGCCATAATAGTAATCGAATTTCTGCAGCGATTCGACGATGAGGAAATTCAACGGAAACCAGATCGGTCCGCGCCAATTAGAATTGCCGCCGAACAGCCGCGAATCGGATTCACCGGGCGTGTAGCGCACCGACTGATCGACATTGCCTTCTTTCAATTCGTACGGATGTTCGAGATGCGCGCGCGAGACGGCGCGAATCCCGTAGTCGGAGAGGAACTCCGATTCGTCCAGCATCCGGCGCAACATCTGCTTCATCCGGTGCCCGCGCAGCAGCGACAGGAGCCGCCGCTCGCCGCGGCCCGGCGCCTGCCAGCGGGACACGAGAGCGGCGAGCTCCGGCCGATGTTCCAGGAACCACTCCATGCGTTTGCGGAAACCTGGCAACCGGTCGAGCGTCTCCGGTTCCAAGGTCTCGACCGCGAACAACGGAATCAAGCCCACCATGGAGCGCACCCGCAGCCGCACCTTCTTATCGTCGGGCAAATTGAGCACGTCATAGTAGAACTGGTCTTGCTCGTCCCACAGGCCGACGCCGTCGCCTATCGCACTCATCGCCGCCGCAATGCTCAAGAAATGCTCGAAGAATTTGCTGGCGATGTCCTCGTACACATGGTCGTGCTCGGCGAGTTCCAGGGCGATGCGCATCAGATTCAATGCATACATCGCCATCCAACTCGTGCCGTCCGACTGGTTGATGTAGCCGCCGGTGGGGAGCTTGGCGCTGCGGTCGAACACGCCGATGTTGTCGAGCCCGAGAAAGCCGCCCTGGAAAATATTGCGCCCCAGGTGGTCCTTGCGATTCACCCACCAGGTGAAGTTCAGCATCAGCTTGTGGAACACGCGCTCGAGGAAGGCCAGGTCGCCGATGCCGTTGTTCTGCTTGCGGTCGATTTGATACACACGCCAGGCCGACCAGGCGTGCACCGGCGGGTTGACGTCGCCGAATGCCCACTCGTAGGCGGGAAGCTGGCCGTTGGGATGCATGAACCATTCGCGCGTCAACAGCACCAGTTGGTGCTTGGCGAACTCAGGGTCGATCAACGAGAAGGAGATGCAATGGAAGGCCAGATCCCAGGATGCATACCACGGGTACTCCCATTTGTCCGGCATCGAGAGGATGTCGGCATTGTTGAGATTCGGCCAATCGACGTTGCGGCCCCGCAGCCGCGAGTCGGGCGGGCGTACCTGTCCCGGATCACCTTTCAGCCAGAGCGGGATGTCGAGGTAATAGAACTGCTTGCTCCAGATCAATCCGGCGAAGGCCTGGCGCTGAACCAGTTTTTCATCGTCGGAGGTCATGTCCTGCTGCAGTTCGGCGTAGTACGCATCGGCTTGAGTTCGCCGCAGGCTCAAGGAGGCGTCGAAATCCCCGAAGGGCTTGTCTCTCTCGCGGCGCGAGAGGCGCAGGCGGTACTCCTTTGTGCCGCCCGCATCGATCGTCGAGTGAAACCACACGCCGGCCTTGGTGCCGGTCTGCGAGGGGTTCACGCGATCGGCTTGGCCGCCGACGATGTGCTCGTGAAAGCCATCCTTGAAATAGCCGGCGTCCGCGCTGTTCCACAGCCGCCGGGTATTGGTTTCGTTTTCCGTGAACAGCAGATCCGCCGCGCCGTCGACATACAGACGCGTCATGCCGAGGTCGGCGGGTTCGATGCCGATCGCGCGGCCAGCCGCCCCGTCGCCGCCGCTTGCCCGATCGCCGCCGCTGATACTGTCGCCCAGGGCCCGCAGCAGCGGCTTGGCCGAGCCCGGTGCCCAGCTCCACGTATTGCGCAACACCAGTTGCGGGATGACGTGCAGGGTCGCGGGCGTCGCGGCCCGATTGTGCACGGTGATTTTCATCAGCATGTCGCCGGGTTCCACCTGTGCGTATTCGACGAACACATCGAAGTAGCGATCCTCGTCGAACACGCCGGTGTCGAGCAGCTCGTATTCCGGCACATCCGTGCCGCGCCGGCCGTTCTCGGCGACCAGATCCGCGTAGGGAAACTCGAGCTGCGGATATTTGTAGAGCATCTTCAAATAGGAATGCGTGGGAGTCGCGTCCAGATAGAAATAGTGCTCCTTCACATCCTCGCCGTGATTGCCCTCGGAGTTGGTGAGGCCGAACAACCGCTCTTTCAGAATCGGATCCTGGCCGTTCCAAAGCGCCAATGACAGGCACACCCGTTGATCGGCATCGCAAATGCCGGCGATACCGTCCTCGCCCCATCGGTAGGCGCGACTGCGCGCGTGATCGTGCGGAAAATACTCCCAGGCCGTCCCGCCGGGGCTGTAGTCCTCGCGCACCGTCCCCCATTGGCGTTCGCTCACGTAAGGACCCCAGTGCTTCCAGCCCTCCTCGCCGGGCAAGTGGGCGAGCAATCGCGCGCGCTCGTCATTCATAGTGTCGTACTCGAAGGTGTCGGCGTTTCCATCCTGCGTTCCAGGGAAATCCACGAGCGCAGTATTTCAGCGACGCTCCAAGCCTGCGCAAAGCAGCCGCGGGCAACATGCGGCGCGTCGCCGTCGAATATCTCGCTCACCGAGCCCAAGCAGGCGCTGTTCAGGTGGGTTTGGATGGCGTCGAGAAACGATTGTGCGAGGCGCGCGTCGCCGTACACGCGATAGTGGGCCCGCACGAAGGGCCCGAGCAGCCAGGCCCATACCGTGCCCATGTGGTAGGCGCCGTCGCGTTGCGCAGGGTCACCGGCATACATTCCGATATACCCCGGTTCGCGCGGGCTCAAGGACCGCAGCCCGTGGCTGGTCAGCAGTTCACGGCCGCAGCAATCGACCACGGCGCGCATCTGTTCGGGCGGCAACGCGCAATAGGGCAATGCCACCGCGATGATCTGGTTGGGTCGCACGCGCGCGTCGGATGCGGATTCCCCGTCGACGTCGATGACGTCGTAGAGACACGCCCGCGCCGCATTCCAAAAGCGGCTGAAGCTGATGGCGGCCTGGCTCAGGCGGGCATAGCAGAAGCTCGCCTCGACCGGATTGCCGACCTGTCCCGCGAGGCGCGACGCGACGTCCAGAGCGTTCAACCACAGCGCATTGATTTCTACCGGTTTGCCGATCCGCGGCGTGAACACTTCATCACCGTGCTTGGCGTCCATCCAGGTCAACTGGGTGCCGGGTTCCCCCGCGCGCAATAACCCATCCGCCGGGTCCACACGAATGCCATAGCGGGTGCCGTCCACATGGGCATGAACGATGGCCAGCAGCGTGGGGAAGATGGCGTGCACCAGGTCCGGATCGGCTCGCGCTTGCAGGTAATCATCGAGTGCATGGAACATCCAGAGCGTTGCGTCCGCGGTGTTGTAGGCCGGCGCCTCCCCGCGGTCGGGAAAGCAGTTCGGCAGCATGCCGCGGTCGACGAAGCCCGTGTAGCTTCTGAGGATATCGGCCGCGACGTCGAAGCGTCCGAGGCTGGTCGCCAGTCCCGGCAGCGCGATCATGGCATCGCGGCCCCAATCGGTGAACCATGGGTAACCCGCCATGATGCTTCTTGCCGCCGCCGAGCCGGATGCGTCGCGCCGGACGATGAATTGATCGCTGGCTTGCGCGAGCACACGAATCCACGGCGGTGCGGTCTTCGGCGCCCCCGCCGCCAAACGCTGCGCACTGGCCTTCAGGGCATCGAGAACTTCCGCCCCGGCGAGCGGCGCTGCGGTCTCGGCGGTGGCGATGAGGTACACGGGAAGCCGCGGTGCGAGTTCCGTCGTGAACGAGCCGGGCATGAGCAAATCCTCCAGCTCGTCCAAGCCGCGCTCCGCCTCCATGCGATGCCGGAAGTTGAAGTACCAGTCGGGCGCAGCGTTGAACTGGCCTTGGCTGATCGTGATTCGATACGGACGCGCGCCGTCGAAGGCCCGCACCGTGCACCGATCCGCGTCCGTGTCGACGGTAAAGGTCCGCGCCCCGCGGCCCTGGCTATGGTAGTCGCGGTAGGTCACCATGGGCTTGAACGTCACTCGCAGCGGCGCCGAGGCGCGCAGCAGCTCCACCCGCAGGTAGCTGGTATTGGCGCCAGGGGCCATGAAAATTTGCTGCTCCAAGAGGGCATCGCCGAGCGCATAGCGCCAGGTGGGAAGTCCGTCGCGTACGGTAAAGGATTCCAAGTGGATGAAGCCGCAGCCGCTGATCGTGCCATCCGCGAACTCGTTGGCCGACAAATCGATAGACGACCCCCGGTCATCCATGCCGGGGCAGTCGACGCTCATCTCGATTTTGGCGACGAGCAGCGTGCGTTCGACCGGCGGCCGCAAACTCGCGACCAGAAAGCCATGGTAGCGCCGCGTGTTGGCGCTCGCGACCGTGCCGCACGCGAAGCCACCGAGACCGTTCGTCACCAGCCATTCGTGGCGGATGGCGCTTTCCCACTGGCCGCAGATGTCCCGGCCGAGCGTTAGAATCGCGCCCTCTTCAAGACCCGGTCGAGTGAGAAAATGCCCGGACCATACACGATCAAGAACATCAACAGCGTACCCCACAAGATGTGTTGGCCGAGCGCGGCCTCGAAGCCTTCAGCCAGAAGCACGTTCGCATAGGATATCACCGCCATGGCATTGACCGCGAACAGGCCGATGGCGCTGAGGCGCCCCATGAAGCCGAGCACCAAAAGAGTGGGGAAAAACAGTTCACCGAACGCGCCGGCGACGGCCGCCACGTGCGGCGAGAGCACCGGCGTGTGGTACTCGTTCTCGAACAAGTAGAGCGTGCTGTCCCAGGAAGTGACCTTGAGGTAGCCGGACTTCAGGAACTGCCAACTGACATACAGGCGCGCGCCGAGTGCAAACAGCGATTGCAGCGGGTCGAGCAGGCGCGCCGCCAATGTGTTGGGAACATAGAGCCTATCGAGCGTAGACATGTGCAAATCCCTCGAGTCCTGAGAATTGATTTATCGAAAATCGACGATGGCGCCGCAGAACACGAAGCGTTCGAGCGCGGCGGCTGCGTCGAATTCGCGGTCGCGGTCGCGGTCGCGGTCGCGGTCGCGGTCGCGGTCGCGGTCGTTGTCGTTGTCGTTGTCGTGGTTGTCGTCGTCGCCGCTGCCGCTGCCGCCCGCCGCCACGGCCGCGGCGAAAGGTTCGCCGGCATCTAGAGCGCGCAGAAATGCTTGCTCGCCGCGGCTCAGTCGGTGAAATGTCAGCCGGCCGTCGGGACCGCGCATCAGGAGCACGCGGTCACTCCCCTCGGAGAGATCGATCAGTTCCGGTTCCGCGTCGCTTTGCACATTGGCCTGCCAGATGTGAACGCAGGGATATGGAGCGTCGAACAGGCGCGCCGTGGGGTGCAACTGAAAGCGCAATTCGTCGTAGTCCTCGGCGGCTACCCGCGCCAGCTTGCCGAGGTCGAAGGGTGCGTGTCCGCCGGCCAGCAGGGCCTCTTGGATCAGCCACTCGAGACGCGCGACATCGTCTAAGTAGCCATAGTCATCGGCCCCGTGCAGTTCCGTGAGATATTGCGCAAACGCTAGGCCCGCGGGCTGCAGATCACCCGAGACGGAAGGATGGCGGCGGTGGAAGCCGCGCGCGCACTGTGCAAAATAATCCGCGCCGACCAGGCGCCTGACCGCGGGGTAGCTCGATATCAAGCTCTCGATGAAATTGGTTTGCGCCGTGACGGCGTATACATTCAGACGCCGGGCGGTGGCGAGGTGCTGCGGCGCGAGACCCTGCGGTGCCAGACCCTGCGGTGCGAGACCCTGCGGTGCGATGAGTGCCGCCGCGCCAGCCGCATCGCCATCGAGAATCGCGCTCATCACGCGACGCTGCAATTCAGGCAAGCTGGGCATGGGCGTCCGCCATTTGCAGCCGATCGGCCTTGGCGGCCTCGGCGAGCAGCACGTCGAGAGCAGGGACATCGGTGTCCCACTCGATCAGCGTGGGTCGCGCACCGAAGCGATCGAGCGCGACGCGATACAGATCCCACACGGCGGCGCACACCGGCGCGCCATGCGTATCGATGAGCAGTTCGTGACCGTCGAGTTGCACGCGGCTGTGGCCGGCGAGATGAAACTCCTGGACCGCGCCCGGGGCCATCGCGCCGATGGCGTCGATGTAGCGCCGTGCATCGAAGCCGTGATTGTGCGCGGCGACATAAATATTGTTCAAATCGAGCACGATGCCGCAGCCCGATTCCCCGGCAACCCCGGCCAGAAATTCCCATTCCGTGAGCCGCGAGCATTCGTATTGCAAGTAGCTCGACACGTTCTCGATCAGGATCTGCGTCCCGAGGAAATCCTGCGCCTGAGCGATGCGCGTACTCACGTGCCGCAGCGCCTCGTCGGTGTACGGCAGCGGCAAGAGGTCATTGGCAAATCGCCCGTCGACCGAACTCCACGACAGGTGTTCGGACAGCAACGCGGGCTCGAAGCGCGCGACGGCGCGGCGCACGCGAGTCAAATGGGTTGTGTTCAGGGCATCGGTCGAGCCCAAGGACAGGCCGACGCCATGCAGCGAGAGCGGATGATCGGCCCGAATGCGTGTGAGCGCGTCGACATGCGCGCCGCCGTCGGCGAAATAATTTTCGGTGTGCGCCTCGAACCAGGCGGCCGCGCCCGGCCGCCGCAGCACTTCCAGATGGTGCGGGGCTCTCAGCCCAATCCCGGCTTGCGCCGGGAGAGGGCCGAGACCCACGCTGCGAAGTTCACCGTGCGCGCCGCCGCGGGGACCGCTCAGTGCGTCGCCGCTCGTGCCGCTGTGCACGTTGCTTTGAGCGCTACTGTTCATCTTGCGACGTCGCCGTGGCTTACTTGGTGGTCAGGCTGCCGCCGGCCAGTCGTTCGCAGGTGCCTTTCGGCAGCTGTACGAAATCCTTGCCGCTGGCATCCATCTTGGATTGTCCGGCGCAGGCATGCGCGGCGCCCGCGCAATCATTCTTGCCGGCCTTCGCCACGCCGTAGCACTTCTCCATGTCGGGCTTGTCCGCGGCGAACGTGGGTGCCGCAAAGGCGCCTATGCTCAAAGTCAAAAGGCTGCTGATCGCGGTCATGGTCGCAGTGGTCTTCTTCATCGTTACTCTCCTTGGGTTGAATGGACAGGCAAAAGCCTGTGTCCCCGATGAGACCGCCCCAGTCCTGAGATTATTTCAGCGCCAATCGGGGATACTGGTCGCCATGCTAAGATAGCGCCTTCAACCGCCATCGGATTCACCGCTGGCGTATAGACGACGGCGGAAACTCGGATGGCGCAGGCAAGCACTGGTGGAAAGGCCGCATTGATCTGCGGGTCAGTGGCTTACGACACCATATTGCAGTTTCCGGACCGCTTCAAAGCGCACATTCTTCCCGACAAGATTCATATATTGAACGTCGCGTTCATGGTGCCGGAGATGCGCCGGGAATACGGGGGTTGTGCGGCGAATATCGCCTACAGCTTGAAGTTGCTCGGCGATCGAGGGGTGCCCATGGCCGCGGCGGGCCATGACTTTGGGCCCTATCGAGAGCGGCTGGCGTCACTCGGCATCGACGTCGGCCACATCCGCGTGGTGGAGGGAGCCTTCACGGCGCAGGCCTTCATCACCACGGACCTGGATGACAACCAGATCACCGCGTTTCATCCGGGGGCCATGCAGCACGCTCATTTGAATGCGGTTGCGGAAGCAGGAGCCGGTATCGCGCTCGGCATCGTGGCGCCGGATGGGCGCCAGGCCATGATCGAGCACGCGGCGCAATTCGCGGCGGCCGGCATCCCTTTTATTTTCGATCCCGGCCAGGGCATGCCCATGTTCGGCGCGGAGGACCTGAAGACCTTCATCGGGCAGGCACGCTGGGTTGCGGTCAACGACTATGAATGGGGACTCTTGCAGCAAAAGACCGGTTTTGAGGTCGCGGACGTCACCGCCCAGGTCGAGGCCTTGGTGATCACCCGGGGCGCGGAGGGGTCTGTGATCTACGCCCAGGGGCGGACATTGGCCATTCCTTGTGTGAAACCCCGTGCAGTTGTCGATCCCACCGGTTGCGGGGATGCCTACCGCGCTGGTCTAATTCATGGCTTGCTGAATGGCCTGGATTGGGAAACCACCGGTCGGGTGGCCTCCCTGATGGGCGCGATCAAGATCGAGTCGCGCGGACCGCAGAACCATACATTCACACGCGCCGAGTTCGACCGACGCTATCGAGAGAGTTTTGGCGAAACCGTTGCGGCGAGATAGTTTTGGCGCGACAGTTTTCGCGCGACAATAGTAGCTGAACCCCCAGAAGGACCACGTATGACCAGAAGCTTCTCCTTTACTTCGGAATCGGTATCCGAAGGCCACCCCGATAAGGTCGCCGACCAGATCTCGGACGCGGTGCTCGATGCGATTCTCGCGGCCGACCCCAAGGGCCGGGTGGCCTGCGAAACGCTGGTCAAGACCGGCGTCGTCATCGTCGCCGGCGAGGTCACGACCAGCGCCTGGGTGGATGTGGAAGCGATCGTGCGCAAGACCGTGCTCGACATCGGGTACGACACCTCGGAGATGGGCTTCGACGGCGCGAGTTGCGGCGTGCTCAATATCATCGGCAAGCAATCTCCCGACATTGCCCAGGGCGTGGACCGCAAGGATGAACGCAAGCAAGGCGCCGGGGACCAGGGTTTGATGTTCGGCTACGCCACCAATGAAACCGATGTCTTGATGCCGGCGGCCATTACGCTCGCGCATCGCCTCGTCAAACGACAGGCCCAGGTGCGCAAGAACGGCAAGCTGCCGTGGTTGCGGCCGGACGCCAAGAGCCAGGTGACCTTGCGCTACGAGAACGACAAGCCGGTCGGCCTCGAGGCGGTGGTGCTGTCGACTCAGCACGAGGACAGCATCAGTACGCGCCAATTGCGCGAAGCGGTGATGGAGGAGATCTTGAAGCCCGTGCTGCCGGCCAAGTGGATCGACAAGCGCACCAAGTACCACATCAATCCCACGGGACGATTCGTCATCGGCGGGCCCGTGGGAGATTGCGGGCTCACGGGGCGCAAGATCATCGTCGATACGTATGGCGGCTTCGCGCGGCACGGCGGCGGCGCCTTCTCCGGCAAGGACCCGTCAAAAGTCGACCGCTCGGCGGCTTACGCGGCGCGTTACGTCGCCAAGAACATCGTCGCGGCGGGACTTGCCGATCGCTGCGAGGTGCAGGTGTCGTATGCCATCGGCGTGGCCGAACCCACCTCCATCATGGTGGAGACCTTCGGCACCGGTAAATTACCCGACACCCGTTTGACTCAGCTGGTGCGGTCGCATTTCGACCTCACGCCGTTCGGCCTGCGGGAGATGCTCGATCTGGCGCGCCCGATTTATCAGAAAACCGCCTCTTACGGCCACTTCGGCCGGAAAGAAGAAGAGTTCACTTGGGAGCGTACCGATAAGGCGGACACCCTCGCGGCCGAACTCAAAACCACGCGCGCCGCCTGAAGCGCGCCGTCCATCAGGAGATTATCGATGAATGCAGCAGTCAAAATTCCCCAGGATTTCTTGGTCCAGGATCTCGCGCTCGCGGCGTGGGGACGCAAGGAAATCAAGATCGCCGAGACCGAGATGCCCGGACTCATGGCGATCCGCGCCGAGTTCGCGGACGCCCAGCCGCTGCGCGGCGCGCGCATCACGGGCTCCTTGCACATGACCATTCAAACGGCGGTGCTCATCGAGACCTTGAACGCGCTCGGCGCGAAGGTGCGCTGGGCCTCGTGCAATATTTATTCGACGCAGGATCATGCGGCGGCGGCCATAGCCGCGGGGGGCACCCCGGTATTCGCGGTCAAGGGTGAGACCCTCGCCGAGTACTGGGACTACACGCACCGGATTTTCGAGTGGCCGGACGGCGGGTATTCGAACATGATTTTGGATGACGGCGGCGATGCGACTCTGTTGCTGCATTTGGGCGCCAAGGCCGAGAAGGACGCCTCGCTGATCGCGAAGCCGGGCAACGAAGAGGAGAGCTGCTTGTTCGCCGCGATCAAGGCCAAACTCGCCGTGGACCCGAAGTGGTATTCGACGCGGCTCGCGAAGATCAAGGGCGTGACCGAGGAGACGACCACCGGCGTCAAGCGCCTGTACCAGATGGCCAAGGACGGACAACTCGCCTTCCCAGCCTTCAACGTCAACGATTCCGTCACCAAATCCAAGTTCGACAATCTCTACGGCTGCCGCGAGTCGCTGGTCGATGCCATCAAGCGCGCCACCGACGTGATGATCGCCGGCAAGGTCGCGGTGGTGTGCGGCTACGGCGATGTGGGCAAGGGATCGGCGCAAGCGCTGCGTGCGTTGTCCGCCCAGGTGTGGGTCACGGAGATCGATCCGATCTGCGCGCTGCAGGCGGCGATGGAAGGCTATCGCGTGGTCACCATGGACTACGCCGCGGACAAGGCCGACATCTTCGTCTCGGCGACGGGCAATTTCCACGTCATCACGCACGAGCATATGAAGCGCATGAAGGATCAGGCGATCGTGTGCAACATCGGGCATTTCGACAACGAAATCGAAGTGGCCGCGCTCAAGGCGTACCCGTGGGAGAACATCAAACCGCAGGTCGATCACGTGATTTTCCCGGACGGCAAGCGGATCATCTTGCTGGCGGAAGGCCGCCTGGTGAACTTGGGCTGCGGCACCGGGCATCCCTCGTACGTGATGAGTTCCTCCTTCGCCAATCAGGTGCTCGCGCAAATCGAGCTCTACACCAACACGAAGCAATACCCGGTCGGCGTATATGTGCTGCCGAAACATCTCGATGAAAAGGTGGCGCGATTGCAGCTCTCCAAGCTGGGTGCGCAATTGACCGAATTGACCGATACGCAGGCGCGTTACATCGGGGTCGAGAAACAGGGACCCTACAAAGTGGATCAGTATCGCTACTGAGAGGGGCGGTTCGAGGGAGGAGAGGCTGCTATGAGCGTGACGACGAGCTCCAAGGTGTACGCCGACGCCGCGTCGGCGCTCGAGGGCGTGGTCAAGGATGGGATGACCTTGATGTGCGGCGGCTTCGGCGCCTGCGGCATTCCGGAGAATCTGATCGCCGCCTTGCATGCCTCGGGGGTCCGCAATCTCACCGTGGTGTCGAACAATGCCGGCATGGATGGCGTCGGCTTGGGGTTGTTGCTGCAGACCCATCAGATCCGCAAGATGATCTCCTCGTACGTGGGCGAGAACAAGGAATTCGAGCGGCAGTACCTCGCCGGCGAATTGGAGCTCGAATTCAACCCGCAAGGCACGCTGGCGGAGCGCATACGCGCCGGCGGGGCGGGTATTTGGGGCTTCTATACCAAGGTGGGCGCCGGCACCCTCGTCGCCGAGGGCAAGGAGACGCGCATCGTCGATGGCGAAACCTACGTGCTCGAGAAGGGACTCGTGGCGGACGTGTCGATCATCAAGGCCTGGAAGGGCGATGCCGAGGGCAATCTGATTTACCGCAAGACGGCGCGTAATTTCAATCCCAACATGGCGACCGCCGCGCGGGTGACGGTGGCGGAGGTCGAGGAACTGGTCGAGACCGGCACTCTGGATGGCGACCGCATTCACACGCCCGGCATCTTCGTGCAGCGCATCGTGCAGGGAGCGCATTATGCGAAAGTGATCGAGAAACGCACCGTGCGCAAGCGCGAGGAGACATCGAATGCCGTGGTCGCGTGAAGAGCTGGCGGCGCGCGCCGCGCGCGAACTGGAAGACGGATTTTATGTGAATCTCGGTATCGGCATTCCGACCTTGGTGGCCAACTACATCCCGCCCGGCATGAAGGTCGTGCTGCAGTCGGAGAACGGCATGCTCGGCACCGGGCCTTTTCCCTTCGAGGGCGAAGAGGACGCCGATCTCATCAATGCCGGTAAACAGACCGTGACCGCATTGCCGATGACCTCGTATTTTTCCTCCGCCGACAGCTTCGGCATGATTCGCGGCGGCCACATCGACTTGGCGGTGCTCGGCGCCATGGAAGTCGCGGAAAACGGCGATCTCGCGAATTGGATGATTCCGGGCAAGGTGGTCAAGGGCATGGGCGGCGCCATGGATCTGGTCGCCGGCGTGAAGCGCGTGGTGGTGGTCATGGATCACACCTCGAAGGACGGCGAGCCGAAATTCAAGGCGCGGTGCGAGTTGCCGTTGACCGGAGCCAATGTCGTCGACCTGCTGATCACCGACCTGGCGATTTTCTCGCGACCCACGCGCAAGGAGCCGTTCCGGCTCGTCGAGATCGCGCCCGGCGTGACGGCGGACGAATTGCGCCGCAAGACGCCCGCGCACTACGCGGCGTAAATGTCGGCACTCGACTATTTACAGCGGCTCGAGGCCGAGAGCATTCACATTTTTCGCGAAGTCGTCGCGGAATGCGAAAAGCCGGTGATGCTGTATTCGGTGGGCAAGGACAGCTCGGTGATGCTGCATCTTGCGCTCAAGGCCTTTGCCCCGGCGAAGCCGCCATTTCCACTGCTGCAGATCGCGAGCGGCTGGGATTTTCGCGAGATGCTCGAGTTTCGCGACGCCACCGCGAAGAAATACGGTTTGCAATTGCTGGTGCACACCAACGAGGAGGGCGTGCGCGCCGGCGTCAAGCCGTGGACGCACGGCGCCACCTACGCCGACATCATGCTGACGCAGGCGCTGCGGCA
>Ga0209611_10010629_pt1 | contig 13489 bp, 8 predicted proteins | sample S1TSphgellanicum_3_FD_187693 | JGI IMG/M metagenome (GOLD analysis project Ga0209611, IMG submission 187693) | Host-associated microbial communities from peat moss isolated from Minnesota, USA - S1T2_Fc - Sphagnum magellanicum MG (SPAdes) (version 2) | ecosystem: Host-associated > Plants > Peat... | reverse complement strand
TCTCTGCCAAAGACGAGTTGCCTTGATGATAAAAAATGCAAAGAAAATGGGAAAAAAGAGCAGCCTACAGCTTTTGAACCATGCGCCTCACAATTCCAAATTCTCCCATAACTTATAACCTCTCAAACTTTATCACTGGCTGTCGGTCCCTAGGTGATAAAATTATAGAGGTTCTATTGTATGATAATTTTTTTGTGCAACGACCTAATTGTATAAAAAAATTCAAATTATTTGCAATCCAAAAATGTATTGTTATTCTTCGACAACTTGCATATGGAATAGGTGTAACAAAAAAGACATGGGCACATTCAATACCCAATTGATTCATTAAACTTGAAATATGCACCTAACTGCAAATGGTTATATCATCCTTTATTGTGTTATAGCAACAATATGTTCCAAACTCTATAAGAATTCCTACTCTTTATATCGGATCTAAAGCTTAAGGTCTCTAGGGGTCAAATCACTCCAATTTCCTTCTCTTGAGTTTAATTGGTCACATCCTGTCTTTTCATTAACCACAAAATACAACAACCCATGAAACATGCACCTTCACATATCCATAAATAAAGTAAATGAAAAAACCTTCCCTTGAATCCCTTGAACACATAATCCCTTATGGATACTACAACACAAACACACAACAATTTAGCCACCATAACAACGACACTATCCCAATTACGCATCATGAAGACTCCCATCTCTCAGAATTATCACTTCATGAGTTTGACAAAAAGAAACCCAACCCCTTACTTAAGGATCAACATTTTTGGACAATATCGGCTTAGGCATCCTTTCGGAATTCCCATATGTGAGGGTACTTTCTCACAAAATAAAACAAACACACCAAACTTGCACACACAAATGCAATAACTTTGAGCAATCTTCAGAAGATCGATCTTGAGATCCCTTATTTTCTCATCACTCCCCTAGTCATCAACCCTTAAAGCTACTGCTTGACACACATGGCACGGTGGAAATTTCATTGCCTCAACATTAAGAAGCCACATTACACATTCATCTACTTTATGTCTACAAAATTCAAAAAGACTATGCAATTTATCTTTTCCTTCTCCTAGAACATTTGTTGAAGAAAAATCTTTTTAAATGTCCTCATCCATCATTTTTCCAATCCAATACTTATCTTCTTGACCTCCTTTCTAGAAACCATCACCACAAAAGGGACGAAACTTCCATAACTCGAAAAAGCTAAAAAACTACCCCAACAACATCCAATTCCCCCACATTCAAACAAAATGAATCACAAACCCACACTAAACGTCATCATACATAATTTGCAAAACAACAAAAACACAAAAATGCAAAGTAAAACAATGTAAAAATAGCACTTCCCATTTACAAAAACTATTAGAACTTTGTCGTGGTTGATTGGTTTCTTCATCCTTTTAGGTTTTCATCCACCCATAATTTCTCATCACATAGGTGATGATTCTATGGAGAAATACTACAAACTCAATGAGAGTATGAGAAATGAATGCTTCAAATGATTTGTGTGCACCATCATTGTGTTTGTTTGGCCAATGTATTTAAAAGGATTGACCCAAGTTAACATTGAACAACAATTGGAGACCAATGCAAAACAAAAATTTCCAAGAATGTTTATGAGCTTGGACTATATGCATTATGAATGGAATAACTACCATGTTAATTGGCAAAGATAGTTCCAAAATAAGGATGGAAATAGGTCCATCATATTTGAAGTAATCGTGGACCAATGCTCTAGATTTGGAACATTTTTGGCTTTTTTGATGGAACAAATGATATCAACATTCTGGAGTGATCATTGATAATTAGTAATTTTTTTGGCAGGAATCGGCAATGATTTTAATTTTATTATGAATGGAACAACATATCCCTGTTATTATTTTTAAGAGATGGAATTTATCCATGGTGGTTTTGTTTTGTATAGACCATACATGAGCTAGGAGATGGAAAAAAACAACATTTTACAAAAATGCAAGGTGTGAAAAAGGATGTTAAAAGATGTTTCGGTGTTTTACAAGCTCATTTTGTAATCATCCAAAGTCCATGTAAATTATGGTAGATGGATACAATTTATGAAATGATGGTTGCTTGTGTGGTTTTCCATAATATGATAATTAAATATGAAAAAAACGATCATTTAAAGCCTTTGTTTCAACAAGAAAATATTGGGCAATTGAGACAAGGGTTAACATTTGATTCATTCATGCAAAACAATCAAGAGATTGAAAACTCACAAACCCACTTCAATTTAAGATTAGACCTTGTGGAACACTTGTTAGCAATGAAAGGCTTTCTTGTAACCCTAGCCTTGGGTTTGCGACCAAGGCAAAGGGGTTGCAAGGGTGCGGGCCAAGACTGAGCCCGAGAGTTGCATTTTCATGCCCTCGGGAGTGCAAAAGAGTGTGAGGGAAAGAACCCTCACACTACCAAATGAACTCCCATGTTGAGAGTTGAAGTCCCGGTGGACTCCCGAATGTTCAAAGAGTGATTGCAAAGGTCAAAACCAAATGGCTTGAAGAATTCTTCATACCATCGGAAAGCTATTGAAACTTAGATGTCTAAAATGGGCTCGCATCACCCAATTGGACATCTCAAACACAAGTTATGGCCAAAAGAAGGGCCAGGAGTCAAATTGGCAATTTGACTCCCGATTATTAAAAGTCAGGAATCGACCCAATTTTCCTAATTGCAGGTGGCTTGCAACATACCGTTGGAAAGCCCTTGACAAAGGCTACAACTTTTTTTTAGACCTCATTGCAATCGGAGGTTTATACACAAAGTTATGGGGCCCCAAAGTTGTAGGAGTCCCAACTTTGGGAATTTCGGGACTCCCACTTGGGAGTCTCGAAACAAAAAACCATTTGGATGTGAGCTATGTGGAGAGGCACATAGTATACTATAAGGGGGAAGGTGCTGGCTTCCCCCAAGTCCGGGCCGTGGTGAATCTTATGAATCTGAGTTGCCCGTGGCTCGTCCTAGCACCAAAAATGCTCCAATTATGCACTAACCACCTTGTGTTAGTTTTGTGTAGGTCCATGTGAGTAATTGATGCTTGTCACTCTTCCTAATCCCATCTCGGAGCTCTAGCACGCCCTTTTACCCCTTCAAAGTGTTGCAAGCCAAGGAGTGTGCCCCGACTTCTTGCTCTTCCATTGTTTTTAATTTGGATTCACATTTAAGTCCATTAAGGAGCTTGGGGGTGCATTAGGCTTCAACTAATTTACTTGATTGAAATAAAAATCTTCATTGAGATTAAAGGCTTGGGTATCAAAACTATTATTGATCCAACTACTTTTTTCATCTTTCTCTTCACATACATTAGGTCCATTGTGCATAGTTGTAGAAGCACCCAAGTTTGGGTCTTTTGCCAAAATTGTGTAATTTGTCAAAAGTTCAACGACTATTGTTAATAATGAAACTTCCAAAAGTGATGGAAGTAGTGGGGCAAGTCGAAGTTGTCAATGTAGTTTGTATAAATTTTTAAAGTGTCCCAACTTTATGTACTTGTGGGCCTCAAGGTTTGCAAATTCATCTAGTTGAATTTGGAAAAACATAAGCTCATTTTGATCTTCCATTATTGCAATTTTTGGGTGTAATTGTTGCCATGTTGACAATGGTTCTTGCTTGTGCTCTAAGTGCATTTTCTTTCTAGTTTTGATTTAAAAAATCTTCTTTAGTTGTTCGTGAACCTTGTGGCCACTTCAAAACTTTGGCCTTGCCACGAATTTTCCCATTTGCACTAGCCTTAATATTTTTACTATTTCTTCCATGCTTTCAACAAAATTCATTAGTTCAATATGAACTTTCCTCTTCATGGGGGTTAGTCAAATCCTATTTTCTTCTCTAGTTTTTGCCCACCTAGGAACATATTTAAGAATCAACCAGTAATGTATGAAAATGAACAAACCTTGTTTTGGATGTTTTGCTTTGAAAAGCTCTAAAGCTGTTTGGAGTGTATTTTCAAAAAATTCACAGCTTTTATTGAGAATAGCCATTGCTTCATAATTGTAGCAAAATTTTGTCACATTGTGTTTGATCACTCCCCATTTGGTTTCTAAGCTTTTAGTTGGATTCTGCATGACAAAGAGGCTAATTATTGTTATAGTGTGTAGTAATCTTCTCCCAAAAACTTGATTTTTTTCCTTGTTTCCTATGATAAGATCTTGTAACACATGAAACATTGACATACATAATTACTTTTCTTCATCTACCATAGGTTCTTTTCCTTTTTTAGTTTTCCTCCACCTCGTGTCAACATCAAATTCTTGTGTGTCCATGAAAGTTTGCAACAAACACATAACACACAATGTTGGCATGGTCAATGTTGTTTGATTACATCTATGAAACCTTTTGTTGAACTTAATATCTTCCATCAAATTGTGAAACCAAGCTCAAAACTTAACATATCTCAACAATTTATTTGTTGTCATTGGTGATTGTTGGGGGTTGATAAAACTATCATTTTTTTTGACAATGATATTATGTTGTTGTAGAATGATATACAAACATGGTTGGAGGTGCTTTTAAGAGCTTTGAAGTCCCAAGGTTCTTGAAAAAGAAAAATCTACTTCAATGTTAATGGAATATTTTTTTAAACGAAGGGTATAATAAAAGTGTGGCCTTTTCGATATTTCACAATGAACCTCTAATTATCAACATGAATGTGCCTTAGTGCATCTTAGTCATATAATGGTCCCTTTCTACCATTTCCATTTGTCCTCTAAAATTCTCACAAACCTACCAAACCTTATTACACATTTAACTATTAGTTCATAAAAAATGACTAAGGAAAAAATTCAAACCACCAAATCGAGCAATTTTATATTGGCCAAAACTCTTTTTTTTTTGATGGTGTGCTTTGTAGAAGTGTATTAGCTTAGGCAAAAAAAATTGATGATGACCATGTCTAGGAATAGAATATTCATATATCCAATGAGATGATTGAACATACATTCGAGAATGTTCATATTTTTTCCTTGGAGGAGGGGGGAGGGGTTTGAGGTGAGGATGGAATTTTTATATTCTTGTGTTCTCATCATGTTCCCAATCTGTTTTCATATGTTCTCAAATCTCAATAGGTTCTTCATGATGTTCCCTAGGTTGTCGATATGTTCCCCAAAGTTGTTCCCAATAGCACCTCATTTTATCCCTTATCCTTTGCCAATGTTCTCCCCTTCTCACCTCTAGTATATCTGAGCCAAAGAGAGGCACTCCATCCCACATAGAATTTCTATTTTGGGAGAGCTTCACAAGTTTCATTTAATTTTTAATTTTTAATTTTTTCTTGGGTGACAGGCCAATCAAAATGACCCCATTGCAAAAGAAAACAAAAAAACAAAAAAAAACAAAAAAAACAAAAAAAACAAAAACAAAACTTGGGAGGCAACCCATGTAATGAATATGAGAGGGCATTAATACACAAGCCTATTCAACACCCTCCATATATATTAGTGAATAAAACCCTTGAAGTACTTTACATACCTTTGTATACCTATTGTCTATTACCATCTTACCATAGTTAGTACACCTACTAGCTATAGCATTGAAAAACATGGCACATGAGGGGAGGAATGACTAGGTAGGTATTTTAAATAAGGTGGCATATAATGTAGCTAGTCAACCTATAACCTAGCCAGTACCCCAGCTTGGTTTAAAGCGAGTAAGCCCTGGTTACGCCCTGGTTGTAAATCCGACCTTGTACTATGGATGAAAACATTAGGTAGAATGGAATTTGCAACAATTGGCAGCTGATGCCCGAATACTGAAAGCAATAGATGAAAAGGATGATGTGTAGAGAGTGTGGTTGATTTAACCCTGGTTAAGTTAGAGAGCCAGTTTTTTCCTTTTCCCTTCAACCACGTCTTTCGTTTCGTTTTCTTTTCTTTTTCTTTTCTTTTACACTGTGTGCCCTGTTGCGACGAGCGTGGTTTTGCGGAGGAACATCGTGCGCGCGTGCGTGCGTGCGTGCGTCCGTGCGTTTCTGGCTTCCCTTGCGCAGATTTGGATGATCGCTCGTATAGCTTTCACAAGCTCCATCGATCTTGTCGAGAGCGTGGTAATTCTCCTCTTCCTTCCCTTTCTGCCCGTGGGGTTGTTCTTTTTCCTTTGTCTCCCGCCTGCTTGTTGTGGGCATTTTGTAGCTGCCATCAAGGTTGGATAACACTTTCAGGAGCAAGATCTGAAAGAGTCGGGGAGATCAAGATCTCGAGGCCTTGAGGGGAGGAGAAATTGAAAATCTTGCTCCACTTCTCCGATTTGTTGATACCTTATGTGAGTGTCATCTCCATTTCTTCGTTTTCGCATTTGATTCCCTCTTGTTTCTTGGAGTTTTTTGAAGTTGTGGTTTTGCCTTTTCTGGTTCTTGCATATGGCGCCAAATGCAGGTCTGGGTGGAGTTTTTTTTTTTCCTTTTAGGGTTTACCAAGCTCTTGAAAGCTTAGTGCTTATAGAGATCTGTAGTGACATCTGATGTTTGGAAGATCCCATCTAGAGCCTGCATGGGTAGGGGAAGGGCTACTAAGATGCTATGAAATGGAATCATGAGCTGTTAGAGTAATGGGTCATGGCAGAAAGAAGGTATTCATCAGATGTCAAGGAGATAAGACCTTTCTTTTCAAAATTGGTGCTCTGTCCCGTCATTGACATTTGGTTCTATCATGGGTTGCATGCAGATCAGAAACTTAGGGGAAATGGAGAATGGGGCCAAGATTTATGTGGCTGGACACCGAGGGCTTGTAGGGGCGGCCATAGTTCGAGCTTTAGAGAAACAAGGATTCAACAACCTGTTGTTGAGAACACACAAGGAGCTTGATCTCACACGACAAGCTGCAGTTGAGGATTTCTTCCACAAAGAGAAACCCGATTATGTCGTCCTTGCTGCGGCAAAAGTGGGCGGCATCCATGCCAATAGTACATACCCTGCAGAATTCATTGCAGTGAATTTGCAAATACAAACAAATGTTATTGATGCTGCCTACAAAGCTGGGGTGAAGAAGCTCTTGTTTCTTGGCTCCTCCTGCATTTACCCTAAGTTTGCCCCCCAGCCCATTGCCGAGGACTCACTTTTGACAGGTCCATTGGAGCCCACAAATGAATGGTATGCTGTGGCCAAAATCTCTGGAATCAAAATGTGCCAGGTGAGTGGTTCTTCCAAAAATGCACAGGTGGATGTCAACCTAGCAACTCCTACTTCAATTGCTGATACTTCTTTTGGACTCTTTCATGAAAAGTGTCAATTGGAAATAGCTCTTCACTACTCCATGGATGTTATAGCTCTAATAATATGTCTGACTGTTTGATCTCTTTTGGTGAGCACATGAACTGTAGCATTTTGTGATGCAAAGGTGTGCACAGATTCACTATTAATGTTTTCTTTCAGTATGAGGTATTGTGGTGAACATATGTTTGATCAATTGTGTCTACACCAGATGAGGAAGTTGTGATGCCAGTTTCCAGTTTGTTAAGCTGTATGATGCTCCAACTCTCTTGTGGAATACTGTACATGAGTGAAACAGGTTTTTGTGATTTGATCCGTTCCTGTTGGGCCTGTTGGGAATAGCACTCCACTACCCCATGGATGATATATAGTCTTTTCAAAAGCTGATTGCAAATCATGTTCCTGCAGGCATACAGATTACAGTACAAGTTTGATGCAATATCAGGGATGCCAACAAATTTATATGGGCCACATGACAATTTCCATCCAGAGAATTCACATGTGTTACCAGCCCTGATCAGACGGTTCCATGAAGCCAAAGTGACAGGGGCAAAAGAGGTTGTGGTATGGGGATCTGGATCGCCTCTTCGGGAATTCTTGCACGTGGATGACCTAGCAGATGCCACTATTTTCCTGCTGCAGAATTATAGCGGAATCCCACATGTGAATATGGGAAGTGGCTCGGAAGTTACCATCAAAGAGCTTGCAGAAATGGTGAAGGAGGTTGTTGGTTTCCAAGGGGAATTAAAGTGGGATCTATCAAAGCCTGATGGGACTCCACGTAAGCTCATAGATAGTTCTAAGCTTGCAGAATTGGGTTGGGAGGCTAAAATCCCTCTCAAAGAGGGTTTAGTGGAGACGTACAAGTGGTATGTTGACAATGTTGCATGCTAGCCTGCACTTAGAGTAATCACCATGAGGAATTGGTTTTGGGTCCGGTATTATTTACCCTGTGGTATAGCCTGTGTGTTGCCAAGCAGACCCCATTGCTGCTTACACCATTTTCTAGATGATCTCCATTTCTACACATTGAGCATTTCATTGATTCAACACCTATAATGGGAAGAGAGACAGAGACCCTGTTACTTATAAAATAAATTTTCAATAGAGTACGATTATTTATTTTCACCTCAAAATGGGTGTATGATCATGACATCACATGAAGAGATTTCTATGTAGGTGATATCTCAGTTGAAGGAGCTGTAAATATAGCTCATATACACACTCTTTGTCATTTGCTTAATTTCCCTGCAAAAATCTAGTCCAAATATGTACACCCGTCAATGTGACAATGATGGGATTAGCTAGGAACTGACACGTTCACCAGGTTTTTTTAACAATAGAGGCATGACACAAAAGGAATTCCCAAATCATATCATAGATTAAAACACGATTGCTCTACACATGCAAGCTTTCGGAGGACACCCATGTGATCTTGTGGTGCAGTTCATATCAAAACATGTTGAGAAATGAACAAGTTTGAATGATGGCAAACTCAATTGGCAATAATGATGCATGTTTAGAATGATGGAAAACCCATGTTTTTGGATCAAAACATGTTCAGAACAAATGCAACCTATAGGCTACATTTGTTGAGAGTTTAAATTAGGATTCCACATTTTAAATTGAACTCCTAGTTCTGGTTTCGACCTATGTTGTTTTCAGACAAAGTCTTTTGTACGATCTACATGCCTACATGACTAATGATAAAAAATGGAACAAGTCCCAAAACTCAAATTATTTTTTATCATCAATCAATGAGAAGAATCAATATCTATCAATATAATGCCATACATGTAGGGTTTGTTTGGCACCATATTCTAGACAAACTATTAAAAATAATGCCAAGCTTACAATCAAGATCAAAAGGAGACATGTTCTTTCCTATGGTGAACAACCTAGTGTGAAGTTGTATGCCTCCTTGATGGGTTGTGCATAACATATTTCAATTACAACCTTTTATTTTGAATTGAAATTTCTTTTGTACATGTGATTATGCATTGATGTTGACATTACTTCAATCTAGTTTGCAAGAATATGCAATAAATGATAGACGTGAAGACCTCAATAGTATGAGTTTAAATTGTTTGTGGTTTGATTTCTCAAGATGATAGACTTCGATTAGTTGTGTGCCAATTGGTATTTGGATAAAATGTTTAATGTTTTAGAAACACATCCTTATATATTTATACACCTCCTGAAACCAAAGTTTTCAAATAGGCTTGTCTTGGAGACTTGGATTTTTTGGGGGCATGCATCCAAAACCAAATTAAATGCTTGTGTAAAAACAACACCGATTTCAACTCATTTATAATTTGATACTCTTGTTTAAAGTTTGATGCGTCAACTATTTGTTACTAGTTTATTTTTGGTTTGATGAACTTGCCAAAAACTCAATTTAATGTGAACAAGGTTTTAATTTTTTCATGTTGGGCCGTTATCTTTAAAGAGTTGCATTGGAGTGTCATCTTTCATGTTAGGAGATTCTTTAGCATATTAGAACAAGAAGCATGGTTGGTACCATCATTTTCATTATTATATTTGTGTGTGTTGTTCCCACCTTGGATTTTCACAATGAAAGTGAGTTTGATTTTCAAGTTTGCTTGATTTAATGCTATTTCTTCAATTTTTTTATTTTTGAAAATATTGAAAATTTGCTATCAAAAAATTCATTCATGTAGTCCTTTGTTAGTTTCAATATTCTTGAGTGTTAATTTCTTGTTGATATAAATAGCCCATGATAATATGTGCCTATGAACTTGTCAAAAGGGATACGGTACTTATTTTGATACAATGTGTTGCAAAAGATTAATAAGTTTTGGATGCACTTTTTAGCTCCACACATTAGACAAGAAAGTTTAATGGGAGTTATGGAATAGGACTTTGACAAGCTCTTCAGTTAAGCTCATGGCCATATCAAATTGCACAATCTAAGCAAAGAGGATGATTAATGCATTAAAAAATCAATTTGGTGTAAAAAAATAAATCACGAGCTCACATGGATTCACAAGCCTCCACATAGCTTAGACTTGAGGGAAAGTCACCATTATTGTTTCTATAGTATATTTTATAAATCACCATGACATTTACAATCCTGGATTCATTCCAAACTTTAGGACAAATAGTTTCTTGAAATTTCAAATGGTTATAATTTGTTCACAATGCATCCAAATGAAACAAGCAAACCCATTTTCTTATAATGTTTCAAAACATCTTTCCAATGCCATATCAAACTTTGTATTTAATGAAAATGCACACAAAATTTGGAAAGATTTAAGATCCAATAAGGATCTAATTGCAATTTGAAAACCTTGAACATCCTTTCATTTTAAGAGGAACACTTTGTTGCCCATCTTGGGAGTTGCTTGCACATCCAAGTTAATGGATGCAATATTCCCTTTCAATTAAAAGAATAGTCACATTTCCCAAGTCTTGCCACAATCTTAAATTAAAGGTTATGACACATCATAAATATGTATTCAATTTTTAAACATATATTTTTCCAATTTTCAAAATATTTTAAATTTAATTTGGTTCTACTCATATACACACTAATTGAAATAGGATATTATGTAAGTATTGTTGGATGTCAACATCCTATCAAGTTACTTTTACCATGTTTTTTTTATGTTATGTATTTGTGCTTTATGCACATAACATTTTTGAACCTATGAAATACTTGAGTTCATGTTAGATATTTGAACATGTAACACTAATGATAATAACATTTGCATGCAGGATGTCCACATCCCATTTAGGAATAGTCAAAATTTGAAATAATTACACATAAAGGTGAACAAAAAAAACATAATAAAGAGTCATTTTTGCATAATTTTTAGTGTTATCACATTAGTAGAATTTAAACAAATTTGCAACCATCAATTTTACAATTATTTTACAATTACATTACAACTATTGAAAACTTCATCTTTTCATGCAAGGGTGAATGCAAATTATAATGGTTCATTTTATGTAATGTAAAGTTCCCAAAAATTCCTAGCATGTTTTTGTATATTATCCATATAGATATGGTGTTAAATTAAAAATTTTCATTAATGTAATATTTAATTATTACAATTTCATTCACTAATGAAAATTTTAAAAATCAGGTGAAAACCCATATTGAAAAATGTTGTTATTAAAAAAGAAACTCATAAAATCTATAAGAATAAAAACCCATTTAGATATTTCAATTATGTACTCATTAGGCATAAGTTTTTTGAAAACACAAAAAAAATTCATTTCAAAAGGAGTTTTGAAAATAAAGTCCAATTCTTACCTTTCAAAAGTTCATAATTACCATTTGATTAAGGTTTCACAAAAAAAATATTTCACATTTAATTTTTCGACCCATTCTTAATCCTTATAAACAATTTGGAATGAAATTTAATATGAATTAATTTTATTTTTTAACAATCCAACCAATTGACCAATCTATATTTTTTATTTCAAAAGTCCAATATTTTCTTTAAACATTCCATTTTGAAGTCTATTGTGTTTGAAACATTTAACTATGAGAAGTAAAGGCATAAGATGAAATATATGCGTGTATTGATTTATGGAAGTGATTTCATTTGAACGATAAAACTTAAAGCATCTCTAGTGATGTTTGTATGCAACCTGCCATAATAAAATTGAATGAAGAAAAGTTGATATATGCAAATTTGGTTCAAGAAAATGGTTTTGAGTTAACATAACTACACAATTTGTGACTACTGGTAAAAGACATAACAAAGTTGTGCACATGTAGAAAAGAGTGTAATAAACATGATTTAACTATTATTCATTATTTATAATTTGTCATTCATAATGAGTGGTCCAAATTGTTTTATAGAAATATAATTTTTATCAAATTAAATTTATTTTTTCTATCAAATAGTGAACTAGATTTTTTCAATTGCATTTTTTTTCTATAAGTATCTTAAAGGTTACATAATTATACCCACAAAGTAGAATTCAATAAATTTAGTGTTGTTGAATTTTTTGGGTAGTATATTCTTTCTTTAAAAATAGGAATAGGAACATGAAAGTGATTTGTTTTGGAATTCCTTAACAAACAACATAAAAGAAACAAATTAAATTGATTCCTATAATTCTAAGCTTAAATATTATACTAGAATTCAATATTGTTCAATTTCAAGTGGTTACCCAACAATTGCTTCACCTTTAGGCAGGGGCTAATTTTGATTTAAAATTAAGTGCATAACTTTGTAAAAGTCCTTATGACCATTCTAAAGAATCACCATCCAATCTTGACACTAGCTAACCAAAGAAAAGTTTAAAACCTTCCTAAATCGATAGACCAATGGCTACCAATATTCAAAATATTCAAAAATTCAAAAAAATAAAATCCCTTAATAAAAAATAAAATTATGAATTTTGTTGAAATAAATTCAACTTCAAGTTTGGATGTATAGAATTGGGCAATTGTGTTGCAACAATTCAAATTCTAAAAAACAAGTGTGCTTAAGGGACCAAAGTAAAAGCTTAAAACCTTCCTAATTCGATACACCAATTGCTACCAATCCTCAAAATGTTCAAAAATTCAAAAAAAAAAATCCCTTAATAATAATAATTTTTTTTTTTGTTGAAATAAATTCAAATTCAAATTTGGATGTGTAGAATTTGGCGATTGTGTTGCAACAATTCAAATTCTAAGAAACAAGTGTGCTTAAGCGACATGCAATTGCAAACCTTTACAATTCAACTTGCAAACCCTTTTTTTCTTAACCCTCTTTAAGATTTTGACAAAAGCATTGGTGCTTTCAATTTGAGAGCAACCTTGCATTGGTGCCCAAATGTTTGGGCTCAATTCAAAGGCAACACAAGTTGATTGGGAATATTTAGTGTGAGAGGTGGTGTGTCAAGTGTTTTGGTGGGTTCAATGCCACGACAATCTTGCAAAATGCCTTTATTCACTTGTGACCTAAAAGAGACCCAACAAGGCACCCAACAACAACATACCTTTACAAGGTTCTCCTAAATCTTTATTTATTTATTTATTTATTTAAAGTCTTTATTGGTTTGTGGTTGGCCACAATGAACCGGCATAAACCAACACATCATCCATTGGATGCCCATTATTACTCAGTTGTGGATGAACTTTAACTGAGTTAATATTTGGTTTCACCTTGGTAACCAATTCTATAAGAAAAGGTCTCATATATAAATAGGTAGGTAGGTGAAGAAAGAGGTAACTACTAGATAAGTAGATATGCCAATACATACCCACTAAGAGATGATGAATAGGTATGAGGACCATTAGTT
>Ga0209611_10010627_pt1 | contig 13491 bp, 13 predicted proteins | sample S1TSphgellanicum_3_FD_187693 | JGI IMG/M metagenome (GOLD analysis project Ga0209611, IMG submission 187693) | Host-associated microbial communities from peat moss isolated from Minnesota, USA - S1T2_Fc - Sphagnum magellanicum MG (SPAdes) (version 2) | ecosystem: Host-associated > Plants > Peat... | reverse complement strand
CATCGGATCAGATTGGGCTAGAATGATTCAGCACCCACCGGCGCACCATCCATCCACTAGATGCCTGAATTTGTTGTGGATGAACCTGAACCTCTCCCGTGCCCAGCCCGCCCGTGCTCACGCACCGTCACAGATAGACTGACAGACTAAGTGAATTTATATATATGATATGATATGTATTGAATTAGCATTGGGATTGTTTTGACATAATTTACATTTTTTCAACATGCATTCAATGGATAAGATCTTGTCAATGTTGAGACAACACAAATTGATTAACTATTAAGTTATTGTTGTTACAACCTTCATAAAGATGGATTTTCAATGTTGTTGCATATCACATAAAATCAACAAATTAAGGATATTCAAACAATGGCACTCATTGTCACAACATTGATATGATGTTATGAAGTGCTGCAACATCAAATGGGCAAATAATAAACATTGATTGAATATAAATCAAATCTTGCATTTGATAATTGTTGAAACAACTAGTAACATTGTTTTGACATTGATTCATAGCACATCAACACAATATTACATTTTCATATATATATATATATATAGATAAAGTGAAAAAAAACTCCAAGTCTTGCACTTGAAAGTTTTCAACATGGAACTGAGGTTCCAATATGAAGAACTCCCTAAAGTGGTCTGGTGCATCACCAATCTGCTTGCCTGGTTCCTTCATTGCAAAGGATATGCTTGAAGAATCTGAGTGGAACTACTACTTAGGCATTGCCTAAGAGCAAAAGATGCATTGTCAATGTTAAAGTTCTGTTAAGGGCATCAAATCACATGTAACTCTTGGAGCCACAATGGAAAACATGTTTCCCTTTCATTTATTCCTTTGCAAAGTTCCAACATCACTCTCAAACCTTGCTTGCCACAACATTCTTCAACAATTGCTACAATTGAGCTACCAAGGAAGAGCCGTTTGTGGTTATTAAAATAGGTAACTCAGATTCTTGCAACTACACATCCACTTGTAATAATGTAATTGTCAAAAACATCTTGTGCACAAACACGCTTGGTACTCTTGGAAGAGCTGACATCTTCAGATGACTAGAAACTCCGCATGACAGTTTCTTTATAGTTGCAAAACGAACTTCATCATTTACAATTCAACCAATTTTCTCTCTCCCCTATGTTACCTCAACCTGAACAAATCAGGGACCCTCAAAGTTCCAAGATCATCATCCAATACTGACAGCCCAAGCTTCTCCATGTCTACTATGATATTGATGTCAATGATATTAGTTACCTTGTTGATGAACTTTGTGGTTAAGACTACTGCTTCCTCCTAAACTGTTGAAATGTGCACAAAAAAGGTGGGTCCTACTTGCTACAATCCCACAAACAAATCCACAAACCCAGATCGAATGCACCTTCATATACTTCATTGTCTTTTGCAAGGTTACATCCGAAGGCTTTGACCAGACATGACCCATAAGCCTAATGCTAATGCAGATCTCCATGGTCTTGTTTTGCTCCTGTTTGGTCCTAGATAAGAAAAGCCCATCAAGTTTTTCAAATAGGTTGTAGTCTTGTCACTATCTTAGTATTTTGTACATTTGCTCATCTTCGCTTTTCCATGATTCTTTCCAATGCATTGCTAATCTTGACTACTGCCCTGCCACTCTCCTCATGTGGATCCAGCAATCTATGCATGGTGCCAACATCAAGAGCTAAGATACCCAAAGGCACTTGATTGGTGTTTGCCCTGGTGGTTTTGATTGGCATTCCTTCACTCTGGGGTCTTACAATGGTCTCAGCACAATCCTTTGAATCTTCACTAATGATGTCCATTGGTTGCTAGCCCTCCCTCACTTGAACCTATAGTCCAAAATTGAATTCTTCAATTCAATAGAAACTTTGTTGAAGCATCAAAACTCCTGCCATGCAAACCATGAAGCAATTTCCTCATGCCCTCACCTGATCTATTTCACTTTCACCTGATGATTCTCCACTGGACCTAGCAGATGGCTGGTTGTCATTAGAGTTGTCATCTGAGTGTGTGCCATCTGACACATCATCCTCACTTCTTGAGTTTGGATACTCAGTATCTAAAGACCCATAACCGTTTCCCTCCCTCGATGGTGATGGTGCTCACTCTGTTTTGGAGCTCTGCTCAGCTCTTGCCTACCAACATGAACAAGTGAGGCTTCTAGAACTAGGATAGCAGAAGAATGAGATCAGTTACCAAAACACATAATTTGATGGTGGAACTGCATTAATACCTGATCTACATTGCCTTCTCGTTAGTCTGAAGCATCTGATAGTGTTCTTGTTGTCATTACTGTGCATGGGTCAGTACCCTGGCAGTGTAAACACCTTCGAAACCACAGTTCTAAGAGTTGAATAATGTTGTGGTGTTGTCCACAAATTCGAGATCCCTATGCCACATGTGGAGAGAAATGCCAATTTTGGCATGGCACGGAAGCAACCATCAAGTTGGCTTGTTATAGAGTAGCTTTCATCCAGGTTCAGAGTGTGGAGGCATGGAAACTATCCTACCATCATGAATTTCCGCATACATGAGAAACTTAGATTCAAAATCTGGTGGTCAAGTCCCCCCTGAAAAAGCACTCTGCACAGACACCCTAAGAATATAAGAAAATGTGCAAGTACTCAATACATAAGAAAGCTATCATAAATAAGATCCAAGTAAAAAAGAGTTGCAAAGCTGATCACCAATATCATATTCCCATGCACGAGTAACTGGTACTAATTGAATACTAAGCACACTAGTTTTGAGCAAACATTGTTAAATTGCGAGTCAGCAAGGGTGCCATAGCCAGTTCAATGGGGACGGTAGAAGCAGAAATCTACCTCAAAGCTTCCTAGTCAAGTGCAACATCTCTAAGATCTACTGATCGGAGCTTGGGTGCGCTTGCGACGTGCAGTAGTTGAATCGGCAGCTACCGCTAGAAACTGGAAACAGTGTTGTTGATCACATCCATTGTCGCTAGCTCAGAGTGTTGCACCAATCACAGGATGTCAACTAGTGGGGCAACATCTGCTATATGATCCTCAATGACCACAGTTCAAGAACCTCTGGCTGTTTACCGGATATGTGTGCAAAAAAACAACAGAGCAAACCACCTCAATGATCCCAATGATCATTCCGAACCTTAGTATCACCTGAGGAGGATCCAGATGTGTCGAAATTTTATTGAATAGCTCAGAAAGATGTGCAATTGATGAGGATTACTAGGCAATAAACAATGGGGATTACTTTAGACCTTAGCAAATGTTGTGAGCGCACTCGAGTGGGGAGCCAAGCCATAGCCTTTGCGAGCCTCCACATATCTCCACAAACCAAAAACCAAAGAACTCTAGAGGAGGCTGCCATTTCGACCTGTGACCAAAATAGTTAAATAAACGTTAGCAGCTAATTGATTGGAAGAACAACGACAACAATTTCTCGAGAGTTCTAACTGCAATTCCATTTTTCCTATTTTTGTTTAGCTTTTTTGAATTTTAATTTAATTTAATTTGGAAATGGCTATGATTTCTTTTCGTTTTTTTTCTTTCAATATCCGCGCTCAAAGAAACAATTTAGCACCAACATTTTTTAAATTTTATTTTAGTTTTCTCTCCCCTAATGATAGTGTGCAAACCCGAAAGAAATATACGGCAATGACATTGGAGAGGTCTCAAATGATGAAGTTCAAGTTGTGTGGCTAGTCACACGGTCGCAGAATTTTCAATTCCTACAGTAATAATACAGTTCGGCAACAGCATTTTTTTGTTTTGGTTTTTTGGATGATGAAGAAGCGGCGATGGTTGCCGTAGAGATAACATACGAGTAAAGAAGTTGTTATGACAAATTGGAGACGTCCTTTGACAAAGTTACAACAACCCTAATGGAGAGGAAGAACTCAATTTCAAGCAGTACATCCTCTTGGTTTCATTATACATGTGTTTGGATGTGCATAACAGGGCTATGGTTTATGCATTGTCCATGGTGAGCATAAAAAATGGTTCTCCTTGTTGTATGTAACTAAATTCTGCCTCTGCATCATTCAACTTGTTGATTGACTTTCCCATCGGTAATTTGCCAATCACATTATCTGGCTAAGAAGCAGTCATGACCCCAAAAAGCCACCAAAAAAGGTTTGCCATTTTCTTTTGTTGCATTTTGTCAATTGCTCCTTCCCCTGAATTTATCCTGAAACAATATCAATTTTGTGAAAGACATAATGACATCCAGAAAAAACACTGCAATGTTGTATGTTTTATCAAATGCAAAGATCTGGGGGACAATACACTGTATCAATTTAAAATTGTTGTCTTTGTGGCTCTGTTTTCGTTTTGGATGCTGCAGAAAAAGTTGTTGATTGGGGAAGAAAAGATAATCAAAACATAATTGATTACATTTCAGGTATGTATGTTCCTTCATGTACCATTAATTAACCTCTTAAGAATTAACTTCCTAGACCCTAACTGATGGAGAATACTCTCATCTGTGTTGCACGGTTGTCAGAAGCACATCACAATATCACACAACAATATTAATGTTTTGTATAAGCTGCTCACATTGTGTGTGCACGCTGTGTGTGTGTGTGTGTGAACGTTTGTGTTGATTCTTAGGGTTCTATGTTTCTGTGTAATAGGCTAAAGAGATGTGGAAAAAGAAGATTCGAGATCACAAAACCAAGATACAATAAGCCATGGTTTGTGCAGATCCAATCCTTCCACGTATTTTAGACTTGTCCTGCTTGATCGAGAAGTTGAAAAGCTTCTTATCGTGGACTGAGAACAACCTAGATCCAAGCCCTAAACAGAATAGCAAAGAACCCTAAAATAAGCATCGATATGGGTCTTCTCTTCCTTCTTCTTCTGATGTCTTGGATGTAATGGATTACGTGATTGGTATGGTGTGGGAGTTTTCCGAGGATGGTAGGGAGTACGGTATCCTTGGATGTAGCCTATACTGAAATTTCTTTTGTGATGAGAGTCCACCGGGAATGTAGGGAGGGGGCCTCAATCCCTCAAATTCTTGTTGACTGTGACTGATGATTCTATTAGAAATTCCAAATTACGAACAGAGTGTTCTAGCTAATGAAATGTTTGTGCTATCGCAGATGAAGAGGATGATCTACTCTTAAGGAAGGAAATATGAGAGTGTTTCTGCTTTTTTGACAATAGAGAGAAGCCTAGTTTTTGGACTTGTTAGGGTTTTATTGGTTGGCGTTGTATCTTAAGAGATTTATGAGCTTGAATGTATTTGTGTGTGTGTGTGTGTGTGTGTGTGTGAGGGTGTTTTGTTTTGGTCTGTCTTGGAAAAACTATGATGTGTGAGATGTACGCATGATGCCAAAAGATGCCTTGCTTAACTCCTCCCCCCCTTGTGGTGTTGTTGTTTGAAGTCTATGGCAGGGTTTAACGGATTGAGAGCATTTCTAGTGCTCAAGCAAAGGCTAACTATACATAGGCTTGTTGCCTCCTCTAAATGAGCTCTAGGCATTTCTACGGCTGTGAGTAAAAATCTTCCTTCTGGCTCTCATTGGTGACTTGTGGATTTCTTGAGGGATTTAAGATTGGGTTCCTTGATATCTGTTTTGGAATTCTTTCCCAATCACTTGTATTCTGTATTTTTGGATAGCAATGGAAGAATTATTCTAGGTTACTACTTATTTGGTTTCTTGTTATGAAGAACCTTTGATAGTTTGTGCCAATGTTGTGAATGGATACAACACAACTCATTCTATCTTCTGAATAGAGAAAGCTTGGAAATGTGAGCAACCACATTGTGGTCACCTTGAGGTTCCAAAATTTTTTCAAGGAAATTGTATGGGATGTTTTCCTACTCAAAATAAGCAACCCTGGTTGTCTGTTGCTTATGTGTTGTGCTTACATACTACAAGCTGATGTAGAGACTTTTCAAGTTGTTTTAGCATTGATTGTTAAGCAGTTGGCCATTGATGTAAATGATGTGTGGGTAGAATCAAAGTTTACCGACCTTGGAGCTAATTCGCTTGACACAGTAAGTGTACTATGAAAAACACCAAGGGGCTCCAGGTCTTGATTGCAAACATTTTTTGCTACAATTTTGCAATAGATGTTGGTAATAAGATGATTTCACGATTTTGCCTTGCACCCAATGATGTCAGATTGTGTGGATGACCTTCTTAATTTATCCTTGGTGTACAAGTGCAATGATCATTGGGTGTTGAAATGATACATGGAACTGGTTGGCTCCTCCTTCATGCTAGTCTACATACTTGAAGAAACTTTTAGTCTTTCTCTGGATGGACCTCGGCCTTGATTAACTAGGCTATGTAGTTGCTTCCTATTTGGGAGAAATTGTCAACCTGATTTGATCAAGCCCTTATATTTTTAATTGCTTTAAGTGGCTGGATGCAATTGTACCCAATACATGCCTCTCATACTTGGATCTGACTAGAAATTGGAAAAACTCTGCCAGCTACAAGGTCGTGACCCAATATTGCAGCCAACAGTAGCAACATTGAGCAAAAAAACAATCATGGTTTTGTAAAAAGTTGAGAATCTACTGTAGAGTGTGTTAGGCTATCTAATGGTTCCTACCATCTATAAACTTAAAGATGTTGCTGTGTCAAGGCTGGTTATGATTTGTGTGTTGTGATATTAAGTGAGCAGGTGTTCTACACTTTGGAACATCTTTACATTCTATGTGACATTGGGTCTCTACTGTCCAGTTTTAGCATAGACCACTTGTCTTTCTTTGTTCAGCTTTGCATCCTACCTGTATTGACTTGAAGAAGCAATACCCAACATTCACATTTGTTTTGGTCTGGGAATTAGGTTTGATGAGGAAGTTTGAAAAAACAATACCTAACATCACATTTGTGTTGATCTTGAAATCAGGTTGGATCAAGGAAGCTTGAACAAGCAAATACCCAACATCACGGTTGTGTTCATCTTGAATCAGGTTGGATTAAGGAAGCTTGAAGAAACTTTAAAAAGCAAATGCCCATCATCACAAATGTGTTGATCTTGGAATTAGGTTGGATTGAGGAAGCTTGAAAAGCTGCAGGAGAATTTGGGTTTGCTCGCAGGATCTGTTTCATGAAAGGAAGTGGTAGGACCCATTTGCAAAATCTCTTCATAGAGAATCTGGGTCTCACCACTAGCAAAATTTGTTCTGAGAAAAACCCAACATTTGATGTGAATGTTTGGATGGTTAAATAGGGGTGGATTAGGGAAAATGAAAAAAACCCTTGGAAACCCTAACCCTTGAACAACAAAGAAGAAGAACAATCTCATCGGAAAGCATAAAGCTTGAAGCTGAAGATTGGTTCAGCAAAGACCCTCAACAACACTGTTGCTTTCCTAAGCAGTTCATGACAGTAGCAGAAGGAGCAATGGAAGATGGTAGTGAATTGAGGGTTTCTTCTTCGGTTTGTTCATGCTTTGTTTGTCACCCTGTGCACAAGAGTTGTGAAACATCATAGTAGTTGGCCAGCTTGGCAATGTGGTAAGAAAAGAATGTATAGGTTTCAAATGGCATCATTAGATAAATGGAAGGTGCTTGCTGCTTTGCTTCTGGTGCAGCTCAACTACAGCGGATATAATGTGATTGCAAAGCTGGCATTGAGTGGAGGCATCAATCAGTTGGTGTTTTGTGTGTTACGTGATGTTGTGGCTTTGGCCATCCTTGGGCCACTTGCATATGTGAAGGATAAGTGAGGCATATTATTCTTCCACCCCCCATTTTTTTCCAAGCACAATTTTTTTCTCATTGTGAATTGCAGGGATGTGGGGGGAGATTGTTTTGCTACTATTACAAGTTGAAAAGTCTCTTCCCTTCTTCTGGCAACTAGTTGTACCTTTTCTCCTTCCTTTCCACAATGAAAACTCTTATCAACCATCTATCTTCCTGATGCCTGCAAGTGGACCAGACATGTCATCATTCTTCTATCCTATGTCGAAAGAGAGTTTCCCATGATATTCTTCTAAACCTTGTGGTGAAATACGCTTGGAAGTGTTCCATGTAGCTAGTGGGATTTGAAGCTGAGCTAGAACACAAGGAAAAAAAGCGCTTTTACATGTCACTAAATGTGCATTGACCCACCCAAAGTTTGTTACTATAGCTTGCTTTGAATTGCCACTATCATTTTGAGACTCTTTGGTTCCCTGAAAAACAGAATTATCATATATTGTAGTCTGTTTATTTTTCTGTGCATGCTCCTTATCAGCTCACTTGCATCGTCTCTTATCATATATGTGTGTGTGAGCATGTTATCTGATGTTTCTCTTGTGGCATGTGGATTGCAGGCAAACTCGTTCAATTTTTTTAGGCTACTTATTCTCTTTTTTCTTTCTCAGCTTGACAAGGTACGTCTAGTTATGTTTACAATGTACACACCACTATAACATGATCTATCTATTGTAGCTTCTTCAGCATTGACTTTCAGCCTAGGAAATCAGTGGTTCTTGTTTTTCCTAGAGATGGGCTTGATCATGGTAGCCTTATATACCTTCATATCAGATATTACACTAACAATAACAGATACTAGATTTGATCTTAACCAAAAGGCCAAAAAAGGTATCTTCATGGTAGACTGCAAATGCATGAAATGTGTTCATTAGAACAGATGAAGCTGATATAGTGAAAATGCCGAGAATTATGATATTTCGAGATATTTGGTAACCAATTCATTTTCATTCTGGGTCTCAATCTTACATCTCCAGCTTATGTAGCAGCATTGCAACCTGCCATCCTTGTCTTCACATTCCTCTTGGCCCTAACAGTTGGGTTAGTTCCTTTTCTTAGATAGTGCCAATTTTCCTTGTGTAGATGAAAGGTTTGTTGTTTTTAGTATCAATAGTGATTGTGGCATGTGGTCATTGCAACTAGTTCTAAGTTAATGCAGTGTTTTCCTGATGTGATGTATATGTGAAAGGAGAGTTGATAAGTGACTGTAGTGAAAATTGCTTATGCAGGCTTCCTCTATTTGGCAGTACAAAAACTGTAAATTGGCAGAGGATAGATGGTAAAGCAAAAGTTGGGGTTAGTTTGTGTTGTAGGTGCAATGACTATGGCTTTGTATAAGGGCCCAGTCCTTATTGGGGACAACTTCTCTGACCTCAACCTGCAAGGAATGGTTATGGCAGGCAAACTTGCCCTAGAGTTGGTTGGTTGGCTGGCCACCTTACTCATCGATGCTGGTGTGGACATGTGGCACATTGGTGTAGTCTGCCTCATGGGCAATCGCTTCTGTTTAGCAACCTACATTGTTTACCAAGTACTTGACCTTAAACCCCTTCATATTTGTTTCACATATTTTCAGAAGATACTCTCATGCTACGGGACCCCCCTCACCATAGATCTTCTGTTATTCCTTTTCCATTCACTGATGGTATAGGCAGGCAGAACTTGAATTTCTTTTTCACCGCAGATCCACATTTCCCAATGCCCCTAAAATCCCTTCTCTCCTAGCTCACCTCTGCTCCCCACCCAATGGATGTGTTTGCTGCACTGTTGTTGTCATTCTGAATTTCTTAGATTATAGAGTTTTAAATCGCTTAATAAGACAGGTCCTGGAAGTGAGATAGGGCATTCCGAACCCTTCATGTAAACATAATACATGATGTTGTCTACAAATACATGTAACGATCATGTCTATGCCCAAAAATTATAAGCACCCTTGCTGTCCAGCTATCCTGCACTCTCGATGACAGCATACTCCTATTTATTTGGGGCAAGCTTAATGGCACTGATTGGTTGTTTTTTTGCCAACGGCCCTTCTAATTGGACACTGACACACACAAAACTTGCATGTGTCCTTTTTTTGGTAAGAATCTTCTTCTACAGAGCTGCCCATATTGTCAGTTGTTGGTTATTCCATGCATAAATCAACTGATCTATTGCACCCGAATACTAAATGCACCTACCTTTGGATTGTTTGATATTGCTTCCTTTCACTTGTATTTGCTAAGTTGTGCTATTTGGGAATGATCCATGTGCAGGGGATTGTGGCATCTGCCTTAACTATTACCTGTTGACCTGGTCAAACAAGACATTGGGACTTTCTTTAGTTGCACTGTGCATGCCTCTCCAACCCTTTGCCTCATCAATCTTTTCATGAATATTTTTTAAAAGTTCACTGTATTTTGGGAAGGTAAGTTCCACTTCTGTTTTAACGTTTGTAAGTAGCTTATTCACACAAAAGAAGATCCAAAATCGACTATCTTTTTAAAACTGAAGTACCAGCCTGACTACCCATATGTTTGCAGGTGGGCACAAAGTCAGGGTTTTTCTCAGTTTTGGTAAGTTTCCATGTCTCATTATGCATTTGTGTTCACTAACAATTTCTAGGGTCCCAGTTTGCAGACTAGGTGGAAATACCTACTAGTGATTGCCATATTTCTCATTCTGTGGCCAGGTTTGGAAAGCAAAGCAAATCACATCCAAAGGGTCTCATCTTTTCATTTGGGTAAATGTAAGTGCAAAATTTCTATATTTGACAAATTGGAAATTCCAACTGCACTTCCTTCTCCCCTAAATATGGTAGGATAACTTTTCCTATGCTCTAGCGTGCTGTGCTATTAGTGTATGTAGGATCAATTTGTGTGCATGGGGAGGGTGGCATAGACAAGAAGCTCTCTTTATTTGAAGGTCCCTCATGTTGCAGTGTCTTGTTTCATTATGCTTCTCAACTGCAGGTAACTGTATCAAGATCTAGAGCAAAAATCTTGATCATGGTGAGTGTACATTTGTCAGAGTAGACAAAGCAATCATTGGGTTGATGTTTTGGAACTTCATTGGCATGTTCTTAACCTATTCCTTGGATGTTTGGAGCTTGCTACAGAAAATAATGCAATATAAGTTGGCTTTTTTTTATTGTGACTCTATGCAGATGTTGAAATTTTGTGAATTAGACCAATTTTCATTTTTGGATGAAGTGGCAACTGGTGCACGAAGCATGCAGCTTACTGAGCAAGTTGCAGCTAAGGTTTGAACTTTAAACCAAGGTTTTTCTTGTTTGCTTTTAGGGTGGAATATGTTTTAAACCATCATTGTTGGTGGTTGTCTAAAAGAAGTTTTGTAATTCCATAACTAGAATTGTATTTTTGTTTGACCATATGAGGTGTGCCCTGTGAACTAGGCGAGTGGAACATTTTCCAGTAGCACTATTTATCAATATTGTCCAATACTGGTTATCATTTGCTAAGTCAATACCAATTCAAAATTTGTAAACCTGTTGTAGTATCATATCTCTTGCAACCAATGGTGTATATGCAATTTTTAAATGTTTTTGTTGTGGTGTGCCTATAACACGTTTACAACATCAGAATAAACATTAATACAACATTGATTCAATATTGACTATTGAATTTGCAACTATGTTGTTGCAACATTACATCACCTACCTTCAACAACACAAGCAATACAAATACAATGTTGGGAAAGTATGATTGCAACATATATACAATAACGTAAGCAACAAGAATACAACATTGAGTCAATATTGAATATCTAGTTTGTGGTTATGTTGTTGCAACATTGCATCTCCTACGTTCAACAATGCACATGCAATGCAAATACGATGTTGAAAAAATATGAGTACAACATAGATACAAAATATAGGCAACATGAATACAATATTGAATCAATACAATAATAGAGTTTGTAACCATATTGTAACAACATTGTATCATTTACAATTAAAAATGCATATCCAATACAAACACAATACTAATGCAATATCATTATAATATGGACATAATGTGAATACAACATGTCAAACAACATAAATACAATGCAAATATGGTGCTACATCAATTATCATTGAAACAATACCAAAACTAAGTCAATACAATCTAAATTGTTTCAATGCCTATTTTACACAAACAAAGCACTAAACCTTGAACATCTTGTAAAAGTATTGTGAAAGTATTTAAATAGCACTAATACAAAGGGGTCCCCACTTTGTGATGTGGTACAAAAGTCTTGGGGATGCATTTGGAGGAGTACAAGGAATTTTCAAGGAGGGTCATTGGTGTTCCAAATGACATTGCAAACTATTAGATTGTGGAGGATATCAATGATTTTTGACAAGTCCTCCATTATTTTCCAAAGTTTCACAATTCAAAAATTGGACAATCTTAGGTCATTGAAGCATACAAGGACCTCAAGATTTTATTCCATGATTCTTTTATCAATTTTTGTGCTACTGATAAGATCAATTTATGTGTTGATAAGACAATGGCCTTACTACAAGAAATCATGTTCCTAGCTATAAGGGCAAATAACATAATTCTTTTGAAATTTTTAATGTCTACAATCCAAAGTTCAAAACCAGATTTTGTAATCAATATCATTCAATGGGCTTGGTAGTGCATCACATGGTATTAAATCTCTAATAAAAACCTTTATCCAAAAATCTACTCACACCTTAATATAATGCACATATAAAATAAGCTAAGTGGCATGTGCTTAATGAAATGCCATGTAAGATCATAATGAAAACACAAAAATAAGAAAATATTTATGTGCACAATGCCATTTGAAAGTCAAGCTTATCATGCAAATTATTTTTAAATTATTAATATAAGTAAGTATTCAATTTTTTAAAAATTACATTAATTATAGGCCTTGATTCAAGTTAAGGACTTTACAAATTGAATACTTTTTATGCAAAATAATCTCCACTTGCAAAATAACCCTTTAATTACATCAATAAACATTTATTACCATTCAAAAAGATTTGGGCACTAGGAAGTTACTAACCACATTAAAAAAAGTCACATTATTGAAAGAAAGAAAAAAATTTAAATTTTCAAAATAATGTTGGGAAGTTTTAGTATGTTTAAAATTACAGAAGTCCATTTTCAAATGTAAATGGGGTACAATGTGCATGATATATAAATCAAAATTATATTTTATAATAATTATAATGAACAATGAGATTGCAAACATATTTTGATATGGTTGATCATTTTCAAATGCATCACACAAAATATTTACACTTTTTAAATTAATAATTTTTCATGCATCATAACCACATAATTAGTGAGGTATTTGGGCAATGGCTAAACGGAGTTAAATTTCCAAATAAATGAAATTTGGCTTATGGGCAAAGTGACCTCTCAATACATAGACAAAATAACAATTCTAGTTCCTTACATTGTGAATGAAATTGCACCCATTTCATGCCTTGGTTTGCATGAACCCAATGTAAAGGGTTTGATATTATTTAATGTGGATATTCACACCCCCACATGTGTCCAATTTGGAAAACACCATCACGGTCATAGAATCAAAACTAATATTTGCATGGATAAATAACATGTTAGGTTTGACAAGTTGATGTTATACTTTGATTGTAATGCAAAATACATGCCCACATGCATCACTCAATGATTTTCTTTAAAACATTTTAAAAAGACATTCAATGAACTTCAAGTTATTTCACATCTCCACACCAATGGTCACATTATTAGTGAAGGGCACACATTGTTTTTGCTGTCAGATGGATATATGCACTTGTTTAAAAA
>Ga0209611_10010626_pt1 | contig 13491 bp, 10 predicted proteins | sample S1TSphgellanicum_3_FD_187693 | JGI IMG/M metagenome (GOLD analysis project Ga0209611, IMG submission 187693) | Host-associated microbial communities from peat moss isolated from Minnesota, USA - S1T2_Fc - Sphagnum magellanicum MG (SPAdes) (version 2) | ecosystem: Host-associated > Plants > Peat... | reverse complement strand
AAAAAAAAAAATGTGAAGGTTTTGAAACCCCCCCCCCCCCCTCACCCCCCCAATTAATTCCATGCATTTCCATACAACAAAAAAGTTATATTTACATTAAACAAGCAATTCAAAAAAACATGATTTGGGAAAAACTTAATATGAATAGGGATGAACACGGGTTCTTTTAAAAAACTGTCACATGTACTTGCAAGATTTTGTGAAGGAAATGATTTTTTTTTTCAAATTGTGAAGATGATGGCCTCCTTTCCTTCATTTCTTGAGCAAATTGTTATCATTTTATCTCTTTTGACCTAAAATCAAGGTCTGTGTGTTTATAAAAATTCTTGCAACATCATCCAATTCACAACTTGGGGCATTGTCATGCATTTCCAAAAGGATTGTGACTTCAAATATTCCATCCCACTACTTCTACATGGAAGAAACCCATGATGACACAAGATAAAATTGTTAAAACCTTAACATCTCCATAATCTCACTTGGAAGAATAGTACTAATTTTCTTCTTCATCTTGTATCTATAAAAGATTGCAACTTTCTCATCAAATTGTTGTGTGTGAAGCAAACTTTTGTTTTGCAAATCAAATTCCATACTTGACATATTCATCAACTCCTTCTTGCATTTCTTGAGAATTAACATTCATGTGACAAAATTGGAAAGTGTTCTTTTCTTTGGTCTTCCAAACATTAACCCATCATGCCAATGTATGTGTGCATGTCAACTCCCTTTGATAATATGCAATGCACATGATGTCTTGGTGGAACATTATTTCACATCAACCCAAACTTTTTTTGATTAGTTTATTCAAAGTTACAAGGCTAGAAAGCAAATCATGCATATTGTTTGTAAGCAAAGTTCCTAAGAAGAATGTCCTTAGCATGCTTCCAAGTGTCCTTAATAACAATAATTTTGTTTAAAACATTTTTACCAAAAGGTTTTATTTGGTTTGGACCTCCTTTTCCTAGTGCCCCTCAATGTTGCCCATGGGGTTTTTTGTGTTGTTCAACTTCCCTTGTCCTTTTTTTGATGCTACTTGACATCTTCCTATAGGTTTCCTACTATCCTTGTCATCTCTCAAAGTTTTCCTAAAGTTATTCAACATCCTTTGGAGTTTCCCTAATATTAACTAGCTTCCCCTTGGTGTGATTCTTGCATTTTTTGGTCATTACCATACACCCCAATGTCCCTTCAATATCTTCCTAATGTTTCCCAATGGCCCTAGCATGTTCTTGACATGTTCTTGGCATCCCTTGTTGTTGACCAAAAAATAAATTCAACGTCCTTCGGCATTTTCCCAATGCTACCCACACCCCTCATCATCTACCCAACATTATGCAACATCATTCAACATATTTATGGTATTGTCCAATGTCTTTGATGTCCCCCTATCATTGCCAAAAACATTTGATGTCCCATAATGTCATTGCATTGTCCCTATTGTCATTTGCCATCCTTTTGTCATCCTCCTCCATGCCTACCATCATTATGTCATCATCATTGTCCCTCAAGCCTACTTCAATTGTTTCTTGGGCCTAAACAAAACATCTATAGTAAATTATAATATGCAAATTACAAAAAAATTAAAATCACATTTGCTTTAACCTTTGGTCTAAACAATGAAGAAAAAATTGTCACCTTAATTCATTGAAAACATCTTCCTTATGTCATGAGTATTGCATCCTTTGTGGGTGAACTAAATAGGTTTAAAAACTTTGTCACTATTTTTTGACAAATTGAATAGGGGATGAAGTAAGAGTTATAATTTCACACTAAACAATTTTTTTTCCCCAAAACCCCATTCAAATTCCAGAGAAAGGGAAATGAAACCCCCTTTCTGCAAATAAAAACTTGCTAGAGAACCGATTATTAAAGATTAAAGACACAAAATTCAGCTTTTTGCACCTTCTTTCCAAGGTTGATGGACTACCTGCATATTAAACACACTCAAGTTGAAAGTTGATGGATTGTCAAAATATTTATTGTGTTCATGACGTTTATAAATTGATGGATTGTTTTAATAATTTGCTAAAATGAAAACATTTGAGTTGCACACTTTCAATGGATTGCCTTAATAACCAACTATTAAATAGTATGCATAATGGAATTACTTGCTACACTCTCCTCAAACTTGATGGACTTCCTAATTAACCTAGTACACTAAACATTTTAATGAAGACATAGAAATGATTTGGCCATAATGACAAAGTTATTCAATTATTAAATAAGTCAGCTAAAATGATTTCAAGAAACAACTATTGAGTTTCAACTACTATTGATTAGAATTGGCAATTAAATTAAAGTTGTTTGATTAATGAAAGTAACTTAATAATGATTTAGCACCTTAAGATTAGGGCTGAATAAATAACATTAACCCTACCAATAATCATCCACCAACAATTTATCATTCTCACATTCTTCCAAATAATGCATGGGTGAAGTCACATTGTGCGGGGGCCAACTTGGGCAATTTCATGACATGTGTGTATACACTTACAAAATGTGTTGCATTTCATTTTGGGTTTCACTTTTTATGTTTGGGCATGATATTTTAATTTTCACAAAGTTAATGTTATCTAATATTATTTGAAAAAAGTTAATTTAAAATATTAAATTCAAGGAATAATGACTATATTTATGGTTATCTAGTATCATAAAGCCCATTTTTTGGACTACACTAGGTTTTAGGTTTGAATTACTTAACCAAAAAATGTTTGAAATGAAAATTTTAAAAATGGCCCACCTTGCATATTTTGTCATCTTCCATTTGAAAGTGATTATTTGTTCAAATGTTAATTTATCACATACTTATGGTCATTGCCTTGAAAAACTCAATTTGTGATAGGATAATTATCAAACTCTTCACACAATTCACAAATTTATTCCAATCATATGGAGTCACAATGTTTAGTAAATACTACAAATTTCATATACATTAAAAATCATTTCAATCTTATCTTGAATATATTTGCATTTTTTAAATTAGTACATTATGACATATTTGTTTGGGCACAAATATACTTTAACATTAGATCACATGAAATAAAAAAATGTAATTTTTTGGCATTTGATTTCTTTGGGTTTTGACCTACCACAATATGTAAAAACATTGTGAAAATCCTTCATGATATTAACATGGTTGAAGTTCAAACATGGGACCCCTAAAAAATAGTACAATGTGATAGCAATTGGCCCCCCTATAATGTGTTTTCACCCGCATCTATTTCATATCCAACATGTTTCATTGTCTTCATTTCACATCCATCTAACACAATATATTGTGTAAACTAAAAACCATTTTCCAAATGTTTTTACATTTAATACTTCCACTGCATATCATGACCTAAATCTAGTTATTAATTTAAATGACTTGGATCTTGATATTACTAACCCAAAGATTCGCAACATCTATATGCAAATTTTGAGATTTGTCCTAAATTTAAATATAATTGATTCTAAATTAAAGATATTGATAATACTCAAATTGGAAAGATGCAAGATCTATGTAGATTTTGAAAGTTGTCATGCATTTGAGATGTAGAAATGGCTTGTTCAATGTTAGGTGTTCAATATATATTACAAAGAAATCATATCAATTACAATGTAAGGACTTTGAACTACATGTAAAAATAACAACCATGTAACTAAGCAAGGAACTCTAGGGGTACTATATTAGAATGAATAAAAGATGAAAATGAAATTGAAAAAAATGATCAAATTGTTGTGTCAATTTTGTTCAACCCAAAACAAACTTGAAAATATGTTTGGACATTAACTGTCAAACCGTTATCTTTGTCATGACCAACATTGACCATATGCAAATTATCACAATCTCATTGACTTCATCAATTACCAATAGTTGGTTACATTCAAGACACAAACAATAATTATTATAAGAAGATATTGAAACCTAAGAATGAAGAAAGTCCATATTAAAATATTGAAACTTGTTCAAGAGTAATGTTAACAAGACAAACACATGTTCACAAAAACAAGCCCTTGAATATCTTTCCATTTCCCTCACAATAATAACTAAACTTTCCCACACCTCCAAAGGCATATTAAAATTTGGAGAACCATTCTTATTACTATTAGGCAACAAAGGTATTTTTGTTTATATAATTAAATGAGGATATGTAATAACTGAGGGTGAGGCAACAAATAAGGTATAAGAAGGATTTATGCCTCTAGGTGTTGATGTTCACTTGTACTGGAGTGCCCACCCAAAATCATCCCCCCATTTGAAAATGTATTATTCCAACCATATGTTAATGTTGTAGGACAATGATCCATTGGTTGATTACAAAAGATAATGTAGAAGGGATCACCTTCATCTAATTCCTTAACAATAATTACATAATTGTCACCAACTTCTACCTTGGTCACCTCATATTCATAGTCAACATCAGAGTCTATATCATTATTAAGATCATCCCTAATTTCTTGATTCTACACCATGATGTCTTTCACCTATACATACATCTGCAATTGTGTTATAAAATCATAACACAATTTAGGTATACAATTTTGTTGAAATAATTTTGAAAGGACCTAATGTCTAATAATTTATGGCCTTCCATATTGGATCAAGTTATACTCCCTATTATTTTAACCCTATACGCTAATCCCATAACTTTGACACTAAATTATCTCAAGTTACCACCTTCATACTTGAAATAAGAGAGAGAAAAAAAGAAACCAAAAAAGTACATAAGCTATATGTTCTATTAAATGGTCATAGATGTATGAGAGTCCAAGGTGGGACATGTCTTTTTAGTTCAAAAAACTCAAGGTTGTGGTGCATACATTTTGGGCAATTTAAGCAAGCTAGTTTGCACTTTCAAGAGGGTTACATCACAAGCATCCACCAAGGTGACTAAATGTATGGATCAAGTGGTAGATGTGGATTTAATTCCTCCAAAACCATTCCACACTTATTGTAACAACAATTTTGCATTATAAACATACATTCATTCACATTTTGCACTTATTTTAAACACACATACATCCGTAGTTCAACAATACACCAAATTCATAATTATATCTAATAACTAGAATCTATAATCTAGAACACAATGTCAAAAACTAGAAATAGAATTACAAATTCCTATTCATGATATTAAAGACAATAGATGATTCACACATCAAATTGAAAATGGAAATGAATGGAAAATTCTATACTCTCCTTGTTAATTGAAAATTCCACAAAAATACAACAAAATCCATGTTATATGGAAGTGTAATCAAAACAAGTCCAATATGTGGTATTCAACACCAAAATCTGTAGTTCCTTTACAAAGTACCTACATTTCTACTCTTACTCCAAAAGTGTTTCTATGACTGTCCTCAAATCCCAAAAAATCTCTCCCTCGGGTAGTCCCCATGTCACCATCAATATGAACCAAAAAAAAAATTCAACAAGAATTCAAAATTCAAACCCCTCAAGTGTCCAATGGCCTATTCTTATCTGTAACGTTTTGTAAGCCAAAAAACTATGTAATGTGCCTACTTTGGGTAAAAGCACACTAAACCTTGCAAAAATTATAGTCACAAATACTGCATTTTTGCATTTGGTTTTTTTATGTAAGTATAAACATCACATTTTGGATTATTTTTGTTTGTTTGAAGTATATTGGATTAGATTTAGACTTCAAAAAAATATTTAAAAAGAAAGCTCCAACAAACATTGGTGAATTTCAACATATGTAGTATATTTGTCATGAAATAATACTCGTCATGAAGTATGAAAAATTGCATACATCTTTCAAAACTAAGCTTATGGGTGGAATTTTTTGGTGAAATATTTTTTGGTCAATATTATTGATATACATCAATAGAATATAGGGCCATTTGGAAGTTTTAAATTTTTTGTTGAAAATTAATTTATTTATTTTTTTCATTTTTTCATCAATAAAGGTAAAATATTTTATGTATTTAAAGAAAAAACCAATATCGAATGAAAGAGAAAGAGATTTATAGTTGGTCATTGCATAATTTTTTTAGATTTCTTCTGCTTAGTAATATCTTATGAACCACAAACATGAGGCCCTATGGCTGACAAAAAATTACAAATTATATATGTTATGTACATTGATTTTATTCAATCCTCTTCATATAATCGTTGGATCAAAATTAATCTTGATTTAAAGTGAAATTTGAGTTCCAAAATGTTGTTATGCACATTCTAAGGCTTTTTGCTTATGTACATGATTGTCAAATGATGCCATCAAAATTTAAACTTATTGCATATTATGATACTAGTTATACATCACCTTTTTTGGTGAAAATTGGTTCACCCGTAGTGTACTTTCACCCCTCCCTTAACATTACCCCCTTGTACTCTAGATTCTATCCCCGAAATCCTTGTGGAATAGCAAAAAAATGAAATGTAGTCATTGTACAACATCTTATGCTATTAGCTACTCAACTATAGCTTCTATACTTTCATTTTGTACAACAATTTGTGGTTCTGCACTTACCTTTGATTTTATACTTCTTACCTCCTTTTCCACTAACTTATTTTGTGGTTCCACTTTTAATGGTGGCATCTGTGGTTGCTCTGCCATTGTTATCGGAGTGGCTTTCACTTGTTCTTGTTCTTGACCTTATTTCATTTGTGGTTCTTTAGCTTGTACCTCCTCTTTTTGAACCATCCTATTGGGCCATGCTTCATTTTCCACATTTTGGTCCAATGCCTTTATGCTTGTTAGGTTTTCAAATACAAAATCTGGGAAGGTTTTCTAATATACCTCTAGCTTATATTTGTATTCTCTCTCATTAACTCCATGCCACGCCAAGTATTTTTTTAATTCCTTGGAAAAACATTCCTCTATGACTTCCCACCACTCCTTAGACTATTGAATGGATAAGGTTTAGTCAAAATGGACAAATATCCATCAAAATGGCCATGGCTTAATTAAATTGGCCATATTGAATAGATAGGGTTTAGTCAAATTGACCATCTTGATTTTACCTTTAGTCAAATTGGTCATTATGATTTGACACTTAGTCAAATGAACCCTATTCATTTGATGACTTAACCTACTTGTTAAACCTAGGCTACCTACTTAACTTAACATAAATAATAGGTCAGGCTAGGCTTCTAGACTACCTATCTAACCTAGCATAATTAATAGGTTTGTAGGTTATTTGTTAAGTAATAACTTAATTAGTAGCCTAGCTAGATAGCCTAGCCTAAAGCTATCTAGTAGGTTATTTGTTAAATAATAAGTTAATTAGTAGCCTAGCTAGGTAGCCTAGCCTAAACCTATTTAGTAGGTTACCTAGGTAAAATAGCCTAGGACTACGAAATAATCTATAGCTAGGTAATGTAAGCTTTCTAAGTAGGTATCCTAGGTGACCTAGGCTTATTATGTATACCTATTAATCATGTAGGTAGCTTACTAGCCTAGGCCTACTAGGTAAATAACATAGGCCACCTAGGCTTAATAGGTAGGTAGCCTATCCTATTAGCTAGGTAAGTAGCTTAGGCCACCTAAGCCTACTAGGTATAAAGTAACTTAACTTAGGTTATCGAAGTCTACTTGGTAACTATGTACATAGCATATGCCACTTAGGCCTACAAGGTAAGTAACTTAACCTAGGCCACTTAAAGCTTACTAGGTATGTAACCTAGCTTAAGCCACCTAAGCCTACATGGTACATAGCCTAACCTAGGCCTACTAGGTAGGTATGTAGCCTAACCTAGGCTACCTAGGTAGGTGTGTAACCTAACCTAGGTTATTTAGGTAGGTACATAATTTAACCTAGGCTACCTAGGTAGGTACATAGCTTAAGTAGCCTAGGTTAGCCTAACCTAGGCCTACTAGGTATGTATGTTGCTTAACCTAAGTAGGTACATAGCTTAGGTAGTCTAGGTTAGCTTAACTTAGGCTTACTAGGTATGTATGTAACCTAACCTAGGCTACTTATGCCACTCAAGCCTACTATGTAGGTATACATAATTAACCTAGGTTAGGCCACCTAGGTAGGTAGCCTAGCCTAGTATTAGGTAGGTAGCTTAACCCTAGACCTACTTAATAGGCTAGGCTACCTACCTAGTATGCTTAGGCTAGATGTATTAATTATAAGCTAATAGGTATTTACATAACTTACTAAATAACATAGGCATAGGTAGGTATAAACATAGACTTAATAGGCACCTATAAAGCTTAATAGAGTATAAACTACATGTTACCTAAGTACATGCATTTATTAATAGGTACCTCCAACCTATCTAGGTTAACCTACCTATAACCTACCTATTTATGTAAATAGTGTAAAAACATTCAAGTTCATTTAGTGTAATATGTTGAAAAAAAATTCATGGAAGTTGATTACAATATGTTAATCCAAAATCATGTTCATTACAATATGTTATCCAAAAACAATCACCTTATGGGGTGGTGGTGCAATGGTTAAGGACGTGACTCCCTGATGTGGAGGTGAGGAACTCAAATCCCCACACTTCCAACCTAGGCTACCTTGGCTACTTAGGTGACCTAATTAGGTAGGCTAGGTTGCAAAGCCTACTAAACCACCTAGCCTAGGCTATATGGCTTAGCTTAAGGGGCTTGGCCTAGCCTAAGTGGCTTGGTTTAACCTAGGTGGCTAGATTAGGTGGCCTAGTTTAGGACATAAGGTTGGTAGGTAAATAAATAAATAATTTTTAGCATTAATTATTAGGTTTACTAATTAAATAGGTAGGTAGGTTAGGGTAGGGTATAGTAAGGTAGGTAGGGTAATTAATTAACGAATTAATGTTTTCATATTAATGTCAAATAAAATAATTTAAATAATATATAATTTCTAGTTGCTGCCCAAATTATATTATTGTCATGGTGGTTTGACAAAAAAAACCTAGTAAAAAAACTCAATTAAAAAGACCAACCAAAAAATTTTAGTCAAAATGGTCGAATCTAAATCAACTTGTCCAAAATGGCACTTTGGTCAAGTTGTTGGACATGGGGGCAAAAAAACCATATGGGGGGTTCTTTTTACCAAAATTCCTAATAAAAAAAGTTGGGATTTCTTGTAATGAATTCAGAGCTAAGGGATTCCACTTTCAACACAAGATGATAAATTTAGCTTTTAGCTTGTCGTATAGAATTAGGTAATCTACTTTGATGAAGTTGGGCCTTGTTATTAAAGTAACTAGTGATTGGTATGAAATGGGATGTTACAATTTTCCTAGGCTCATTACAATGTCTTCAATTTTTTACTCATTGTTGATAATGGAGAACATGTAAGAGATAAAGTCAATGTTCATTTCCATTCCTTCACTATATTGCCTTTTTTTTTTAATCAACATCAAGCATTTTAATTGATTTGGGTCTATGGATTAAACCGCAACATATTATGGGCATATGATGGTTCTAAAAGTTCACCCTATTAAAATACAAGGCAACTTTAGTTTTATGTGATGTACCCACCCGAAGGTATTTTATAGACACTATACATAGTTGCCAAATTCCAAAATGTCCTTTAATAGCTAGCTAGGACAGACCTCACCTAGCCTGTGCAATATTTTAGGACTTTGTTGATAGAGGAAAATTCAACTATTTTTGAGTATTTAAAGTTTTTTTGCTTGGTTGTGAACTAAAACAAACAAGATTTACTGGAAAACTAGTTAGCATAATATAGGCTAGAATGCTAGAGTTGGGAAACCTGGTCAAAACCGTGGATGAACACCTTGGCCTAGGCAACACTAATAGTGGTTGCAACATTTGTTGAGCATAGGGACTTCAATCAAATTTTGGCGACATATTCCAAGCAGGTTGGCTACATGAGCCAAAATATTTGTCCCTATCAGAGACAATCCCATGATCAAACCCCCATGGTGCAATTAACTTTGCCCTCATTCAATCTTACATTGGAAGGTGGTTGTCTAGTGGATTGCAACAACTACATATAGTTGTAGCTCCATTTTAACATGATAAAAGTAGGCAACCATTTTTTCCCAACATGGATTGCGACACCTACATAGAGTTGCAGCTCCAACTTAACATGATCAAAGTAGGCAACAATTTTTTCTATTGGGAGTGTTGAAGCCTAATTTCCCAAACCATAACTTGCTTCAAACAACGTCTTGGAAATCAACCTTGTCACTTTTCTTAATGTTGTTGATGCAATTAAGGTGCACATAATGTTCAGCCACTATGATTGTCCTTGAATTACTTAACTTTGTGAGAAAACTAATATTTACATTTAGGCTTTTCAATGCCACACATAATTGGATGACATTAAGTGTGTTGTTATCAACATTCATGCCATTGAACCTCAAGTTTTAGTGGAATTTTTCAAATCTCCATCTAGAGAATTAACATTTGATTACATCAAAGGACTTTTGGTGGTGAACATGGTAAGAAATCTATAGATCATTGTTCAAGTGGTTAAGGAATACATAGATTAGAGTTGGGTGTGGATTCATGTGTGAAATTGCATGAACAGTTCAAGTCTTATCAAGCTCAACTTTGCATCTACCTTAGCGCATAGTTGAATTCTAGAGAGGGTCACCTTCATATCCACTATAAGTTCATTGCAGTTGGAACAAATACATGCCAAATCAAAGATCTGGGACGTCCCACTATAGAGCCCGACTGCTACCCTCCAAACACAACCAAGAATTTCTTGACATGGGGTCAAAGTTACTAGATGCACTAGGCCAAGGATTTGTGCCTAATCAATGTGGGCAACTGTGCTTGACCCTAAGAATCCTTACGGGTGGCAGCTCATTGACCAAATTGTGTCCACAACATTGTTAGAGAATTGGAACTTGGAGTAGGTCTTAACAACTATCATGGCCTTCATGACAACAAATTTCTCCCATGCACTAATTGAGTTGCCTAAAAAGAGAAAACTTTAGAACCTTACTTTTAGTGGCAATCCTAACCTTCAAAATCTTCTCATGCTGATAACTATCAAGGCTGATAAAATAGTTGTCATGGATTACATTAACCAATTGGACAACTTTGATGGCCCAATAGTGGGAGAACTTGTCATTGGCACAAAGTTATATGAAGAAACATCTGTTATTCTCAAGAAGTTTAACCTCAATGTGTAAACAATGATTATGTTTTTTGATTAACATTCACAGTATTGATTGGGATCTGGAGTTTACAACTTTATTGGAAGAGGATGAAGTGTGGAATCAAGTTGGTAAGGCGTAATCAAAAGAAGGACTTGTTAGTGATGCAATTGAATTGTTCATCAGGGTTGATGATGCCACCCAATTCATTGAAGTATTCAATGTTAGGGCATATGAAAACCTTATTAGGTACTTACTCATGATATGCAAGAAGGTGAAGGACCCCAAGGTGGAGCATGACCTTATTTATGCTTATGCCAAGATTGATTGGCTTGGAGATATTGAGGAGTTCATTGTTCAGCTAATTGACACCAACTAGTAGACTATTGGTGACCAGCTGATTAATGATGCATTTTTAAAAGCTGCCAAGCTGATATTCACACACATATCCAATTGGAACCAACTTACTAGCACCCTTGTCAAGCTTCAGTGGTTCCAAGTAATAGTCGAAGCTACCTGCAAGGTGAACAATGTTTAAACCTAGAAGGAAGTCTATTTTGCTTGTTTGATGCAAAAGAATTTCGATTGGTTCAAATATGTGGTCTCAATGCCATTGTCCAAGTTGATGATTTGGAAGAGGTTAGTAACTACTACCAAAACATAGGCTATTTTGATGAGCTTAGTATGTTCGTGGATAGTGGACTTGACTTGGAATGTGCTCACATGGGTCTCTTCACAAAGCTTGGAACTTTGTATGTCAGGTACCACCCAGAGAGCTTGATAGAACATTTCAAGCTTTTTGTCACTTGTATTAACACTCCAATGCTTATTCCTATTTATGATGAACAACAACATTGGCAAGAGTTTACAAATCTATACATTCAATATGGTGAGTATGACACAACAAGAACAACCATGCTCTATCATTCTCCTGAGGCTTGGGAACATATGCAATTCATAGATGTTATTATCAAGGTTATAAATGTGGAGCTTTCTTACAAAACTACACACTTTTATGTTGAGGAGCACCATGGGCTCATCAAAGCCTTGTTCAATGTTTTAGCTGCTCGAATTGGCCACAATTGTGTAGTGCATGATGCACAATGCTAGACATATGCCCCTAGTAAAACCATACATGGTTGCAATATAGATTGCAAACAATAGTGTAATGAATGAAGTTTCAATGAGCTCTTCCTTAAGGAGGAAGACTATGACTGCCTAAGGGAATCTATTGATTTATATCACAACTTCGATCAAATCTCCATGGCACAAAGGATCGAGCTGCATGTGCTTCTTGAAATTACACAAATTGTTGCCTACATATACAAGAAAGTTAGTAGATGGTGGTAATCAGTTGCACTTTCAATGACGAGTAACATGTACAAGGATGCTAAGGAGACCACATCATAATCAAGAGACTAGGAGGGGGTAGAAGAGTTGCTCACCTTCTTTGTCAACCAAAGCACGAAGGAATGCTTTGCTTGCTTGTACACATATTATGATATTATTTGTGCTGATGTAGCAATGGAACTAGCTTGGATGTGCACAACATCATGGACTTTGCATTCCCATACATGACGCGCTCCCAAGTCACGGGGTGAAACCCACTTGAGGGTTTCACAAAGTCAAGTTGCGGAAAGTTAAGACTTGGTAGCACCGGCTTCCAACTCTAAAAAAGGGTAGAGGGTCGAGTTGGGAGCCCAGGGATTAGACTAGGAAGAGGGACTAGTAGATCAAACATGAATCTGCATCAAAATAAACCACCCACGTGGTTAGTTCACATTCCGGGACACCCTTGGGTGTTGGGACTTGCCACGGGCGCTTGGACACACAAGACTCACCACGGCCCGGATTCGGGGGAAGCCACCACCTTCCCCCATATAGTATTCTCTGTGGCTGGTCGCCGAGGCTACATCCAAATGGCACATTTTGTTGGGACTCCCGAAATGGAGTCCCGAAATTGTCCCGGTTGGACTCCCTGAACTTTGAACGACCATAACTCCTCGCCTCGAGCTCGGATCGGGACAAGTCTTGAATCAAAGTTGTAGCTCTCGTCAAGAGCTTTCCAACTCCGTGTCGCACTCTTCAAGGCGACATCGGGAAGAGGTCGATTCCAGACTTTTAGTGGTCGGGAGTCAGACTACCAGTTTGACTCCCGGCCCTTCTCTTGCCCATAACTTGGGCTGCTGATGTCCGAATGACCAATGCAAGGCCATTTTCGATATCTACGTTTCAAGACCTTTCCAATGACACCAAGAACGCCACAATGAGAGGTGTTTTGGGCCTTGATGTCGAGCTCTGAACATTCGGGAGTCCCGGAGGACTCCAAACCTCCAACTTTTCAAAGTGTTGGGCTTCACCCCCACACTTGGCCAAAGTGGGGTTGTGACAATACATCATACAATTGTTGCGAGAGTATTTGAGAAGGGTAGATGAGCTCATTAGGGGCAAGCTTGATGCATCTTTAG
>Ga0209611_10010625_pt1 | contig 13491 bp, 9 predicted proteins | sample S1TSphgellanicum_3_FD_187693 | JGI IMG/M metagenome (GOLD analysis project Ga0209611, IMG submission 187693) | Host-associated microbial communities from peat moss isolated from Minnesota, USA - S1T2_Fc - Sphagnum magellanicum MG (SPAdes) (version 2) | ecosystem: Host-associated > Plants > Peat... | reverse complement strand
AAAACAAAAACCAAAAAAAAAAAAAAAAAAACAGAACAGAACAAAACTGCACCACCACCACGAACACCCAAAGAACGATTACGAAATTGAATAAAGCAAACGAGAAAGCTTTTTGGTATGTCAGGCGAAATCAAATCGCCGACCGACCCACCCACACCGACCTCCCGCCGATTTCCTTTTGGTTTGGTCTCAGTTCTCTGTTTGGGGCAGTGAGTTATGGCGTTTTCGAAGAGAAAGAGCAATATCATGCTCCATCTGATGACGTTGTTTCTCACGGGGAGGGAGGGAAGGAAAGAAGTAAGGAAGGAAGGGAAGGGTATGGGAGGGGAGGACTCGGAGGCGGACAAAGGATGGGCGTGCTGATGAGGGAGAGGGAAAGGGAAGGAGGGGAAGCACCAGGGGCGGCAGCGACAACCATTGAAGCCCTCCCGCCCGCACGCCTGCCTTACCTTCGATCCTTCCTCGCCTTCCCCGCCCTAATTCTGGAGCCGTCAGATCACCGTTCTCCAGGGGAGAACGACCTCATAGCCGTACACGTGGCCTGTCTAATTTCAGCCGCCTTACTTCTAGGAGCTTTTAGTTTGTTGGGATGTGGAACCGTCGAGACTGCAAGTGAGGTCCGGCCCGGGAACCTCGGTTGTCTACGTGGATGCTTTCCTAGCGCACTCTCCACACGTAGGTCTCAACACCTTGCACTAGCGTAAGGACCCCTGTGGGTCTAAGACTTTGGTCCCAAGACCATAAGAACATGGGCGTAAGGAGCCATGTGGGTCTAAGACTTTGGTCTCAAGACCACGATAACATGGTGTAAGGACACATGTGGGTCCAACACCATGGTTTCAAGACTGTAATAACATGGCATAAAGACCATTGTGTGTCTAAGACTTTGGTCTCAAGACCATAATAATATGATATAAGGGCCCCTGTGGGTCTAAGATTTTGGTCTCAAGACCACAATAACATGGCGTAAGGACACATGTGGATCTAACACCATGGCTTCAAGACCATAATAACATGGCATAAAGACCATTGTGTGTCCAAGACTTTGGTCTCAAGACCATAATAACATGGCGTAAGGACCCTTGTGGGTTCAAATTACTCTTGGTGTCGAGAATAACGCAACAATGGAGCTTCCAAAAAAAAGAAAAAAACAAAAACAAAACTTGAGCTTGGGTTTGGGTTCTTCTTGGACCCAAGCTCAAGTTCTTGCAAACATTGCTGAGCTACTTTCAATGTTGATAGTAGCTCGACGATGAAATTTTTTTTAAAAAGCAAAAAAGGACTCACATGGGTTGGGTTTCTTACAACCCTCACCAAGCTACTCTTGGCGCCGAGAGTAGTTTGGCAATGAAGCTTTTAAATTTTTTTTATTTTTTTTTAAAAAAACCTAAACTTGGGCATGGGTTCTTTTTGGACCCAAGCCCAAGCTCTATTCTTGGTGCCAAGAGTAGCTTGATGAGGAACAAGAATCCAAGCCAAAGATTGAATTTGTTCACAATGATTCAAAAGGAAATATGAACTCAAGTTCAGATTTCTTTTCATCTTTAACCGAGTTTGAGCTCGACTTGGACCTCAAGTTGGAGCTCCAAGCCAAGCTCAAACTCAACTTTTTTCCTTCAAAAAAAAAATGGGAGCAAGAAGGAGGAGGACTCACTTGTCAATGAAGCTCCTTCAAATTGGTTTCTCAAATCCTTGAACTTTCTACACCTTCTCCTTCTTCTTGCAAACGCAAGTGCAAAATAAAAATGATCTCATCTAATTCTCACTCCATTTGTACATCCAAAAACCCTAAAAGCTTCACCAAACCTTAGAATTATTTATAGATTATTGGCGGCTTGTGAACTTTATTGTTTCCTCTTCCTATGTGTCTTCCCCAGAGCTCTCTTGTGTGACCTTCTAATGAAGAAAAAACAATTTATAATTTACTACAAAATGCATATTTTTCAACCATGTTTCAAAATGCACAATATAATTTTCTCTATACTTTCATTCTGCTATCAAATCAAGACTTTTTCTATTCTCACAAATGTGAGGCGTACCTTGTCACTTGCCTTTCGTGCTACGAAAAGACCAATTTGCTCCTCTCTAGCCTAGGATTATGTTTCATGTGTAATTGGATTAATAAACTTGAAAATTGAAATTGTTTTAGAACAAAAACTTTTCATAATCTAGTTTGTCTAAAACGTTGAAACTTTCCTTTGAGCGGTATGTCTCACCTACATTCTTGGAATCCTCCTTGGGCACCCTCCAATCTTCCTTTTCCCCATTGCAAGCTTCTTCTACTAACCCTTTCTATGCATCTAATTGTGTTTTCGTCACTTTCAACCTTTTATTGGAACTTGTTTCAAGCATGTGATAATTCTCTGCATTTGGGGAACAATTATATCTTTTGCATTTTGTTGATATATTTATATTATCTTGTACTCAATAAACGACATGCTGGTGTTTCATGTCCAAACATTTCAACTTTTGCGACACCACAATATCCTGCAATACTTAAGAAAGTAGCTTTCCCATGCTACTAGTGTAGATAATTTCTTGACAAGTCCTTCATGTTTTGTTGTCACAATAATAATGGTAATTTCAAATTTTGTTTATTTCAGTATGCATTTTCCATGATAATAGTTAATGTACGTCCTTCCATCCATTGAATCATTTAACAAAAACATCAAATATTGTACCTAATTTCTAATCATCTATAATTTTTGCCAACTGACCCACATGGATGGTGCATATGTATCGTACATAGTTATTTATGGAATACATATATGATGTTGAAATATTAATGGCACATACATTAGTTACATGCATATGGCACATTTAGATGGCATACATAGATTTAAAAAGCTTATGGTACAAGTTTGTGGAAAATTCATATACATTGTACATACACATATGTGTGACATACATATGGTGCATAGATTTATGGCAAATACATATTGAATATCTCATGTGTTGTACACTTAGTGCACCTTGTATTGTTTTTAGAATCCATATGCGGTGGATTCTCTATGTTAAATCTACCATCGAATATGTGGTTATCATGTGGTTATATGTGTTTCTAGATGTGTTTTCTGATAATTACCTTCAAAGTTGTTATTTGTGTTCTCATTGTGTCATTCCAACTGTAACATTAATGTACCCTAGAATTGCACAAGTTTGTACCACATAGTTTAGACTACTTTGTATGCTATATGGGGTTTTCAAACATTAAGTTATTACATATGTGGGTGAAGTATTCTCTTCTTTTATAACCTATGTGTATATCCCATGTAAATAATTGAATTCAAGTTAAGATCATCATGTTCTTCATTCATGTCTATTGCAACCACTATGTGTTATTTGTGTGTTGTGATTTGTGTGCCGTAAATGATTTTGTTATTCAATATTCCTTCCCCCAAAAGGTTAGTCTTTTTGGGGGAGAATATTACCTTTTATTCAAGCATTTGAGTGTTTCCAATTTTGCATCCAGTCATTAGATGTTATCGACAACCCAGTTATAGAGTGTTTTTAAATTATTGTTTGTAGCATCTTCTATCCTCAATGACATATTGTCCCAATAGAATCATAGCAGTCACATGTCATACAATTTTCCTAGTCTAGGGTTGAGTTTGGCATACGCAAATCATCATTGAACTAACATATATTTGCTCTATTAATTGCTTTGCTTATAACCTTTGATGTAATTACCTTCTTCCACCTATTACACTATTCCTATTGCCCCTTACCCTATGCACATTTTTCTTATTGCATTTGTGAACATTGTAAATACAACCAATATAGTGAATTGAATTCATGTTATATTGATGGTTAGTTCCCATAGGTTTGTTTTTTTTTCTTAATGTTTTGTCATCACCTTCTCTGACCTTTTTTAATGGCAATACATTCTTTGTTTTTCTAGTTCGTTGTTGCTTTCAAAAATGCATGTTTGATATTAATGTACTTGATGTTTAGCAAATCAATATTCATTTTCAGCTCTTTCGTTTTAATAGCTCTCAACATTTTCCTTAATTTTTTCATGTGTTTGTTAGAATCCATTAAATTTATTTGATTAAATTAATGAAGGCTAACCTTTGGAAATTACTTGTTAGGTCCTTGATGATGCAAAAATAAGGATGAATGCCCCATTCCATTTTCAATTATCTACATCAATATACATAATATTTGGTTATATCAATCTTTCTAATTTTTACCATTCAATGTTGGCATTCGTGTTAAAAAGATCCCCCTAGTCAATACTCATTGTGATTTTTTTATGTGTGTTTCAAATCTTTGTTGTTTTTTCTTTAATCCCATAATCATTCGATTGCAAGCTTGCACCATATTTCTAGGGTTCCTCCTCCTTGTCCTCCAAACTATTCAAAGTTGTATGTTGCATTTGATTACACTTTAATCTATTTACATTATTGTTGTTTCATATCCCTCTTATTCTTTCACTATTTTCCTTGTGTCCCTAGTAATATAACAACATTTCATGTTGTTTGGACATTCAGACTTCATCATCATGGTTGACAATTCAAGGACAATCGTTGTTTTTTAACATTGTTTATGTGCTATGTTTGTTTTTCAACCAAGTTGTTCACATATATCCAAGGATGCTTCATATGATTATAATAATTTGTTTTAAGTTTGTTGTACCAAATTTCTACGATCTTTTTTCAAGGAAGACAATGGGTTGTTGGTTCTGGTTGTTATTGCATTATTGGGGATAGTTTGACTCACAACTTTCAAAAAACCATCTTAACACTAGGAACAACAAGTTATATGGTCAAGTTTGTGAAGTAAGGAAATGATGTTAACCACACTTTCCTTCAATGTTCAGACACTCATGGATCTTCTATTTTCATTGAATTGTTTGATTTTTCCTCAAGTGACAATTTGATAGCCCTTCATTTGTCAACAAAATCACCCAAAAAAATTCCTCAATTCATTACCCAATTATCACCACAACCCTCCAACTCAGTTAGTAATATTCAATTTGTTGTCTCTTGCTTTCGTGCCATGGTGCTACCAAGACATACCTTCAATGAGTTGTAGAATTTAGATCACGATAAGATACCTTTTCAGAAAGTCCAATTCTTGTCAATTATTTTCGATGGGGATATTTTGTTCAAATTATTGTCGGTGCTTTCGACTATTCATAGGCCTTTGCAAATGTAAAGCATGGATAGAAAGTATGATGGCCATCTTAGTGTAAAGTGATCATAACCAATATCAAAAACAATTTTGGGCCTAGTTTCAAGAAGGCTTGTTTTTTGGATTACTTGCGTTATATATAAAATGATTGTGAACGTTTTATGCATTATGCCTTTTGCAATGAATTTTCTGGTGTAGTAAGTGCACACATATTCTACTCACAGGTCAAATGGCAATGTTTCCATCAGCTTCTTTGCTTGGATGTAAATTATGTCATGTTCCTCCCCTCTATGTCGCTAATTGTAGTGGACAAATCTATTATGTTGTGCATAAACTTCAATCAATTTCTAGAATGAAGATTCATTTTAAGGTCCATAAACATCTTGTTACGAATGGCAAGTGCAAGGAGTTTGTGGACAAGACGAAAAGGTTGATCACAAAGGAGGTTGATCACACACCTAATATGAAGATATCTACAATTCCCTTATGTGCTAGCAAGACCTTATTAACTAGGCATGTGCTAGATGATAGTGGTGATAACACAATGGAAATTTTGGATGATGAAAAGTTAAAGCAGATTCAGGACAAGTTTTTTGAATTGAATTCATCCAACATTCATAACCTTGTTACTTCTTTCAAACATTGTTCAAGGGGTGGTTATATTAATAACATCCTTAAATTGAAGTCCAATAATTTTGATGACTACACCAAGAATGTTACTTCCCAAAACAAGTTGTAAAATAAAAGGTTTTCATTTTCAAGATATTGATAAATGGCGTGGGGAGTGGAGCAAGCCTCGTCACAAATGCAATTTGTAAAGGATTTGCATAACGTTTGGATCATGTTTGATCATGTGAAGTGTGTTGCTAGCTAAACAATTACAGCTTGTCATGTGTACGATCCTACCTATTGTAAATTGATGACCATTGTGATTTGTGACATGTAGTTTGAGGACACCAAAGCTCAACAAATCATGTAGACAAAGCTTAATGAGATGATGTTGAAGCATGAGTTTCCGAAACCAAATTTTTAGGGATTCATGGTTGATAGCACAACACATTATGGGTTTTTTGACTGGTCAAACAAATGACTACTATCATTTTTTACTAGAATTGTAACTATTTAATCACAATAATCATTAAGTAGTTATAAAGGTCATTCACATGTCATGTGATGTTGTGGTTTTGCGACTATAGTTAATATCACAATTAGTGAGTTTTTTTTGTTAAATGTATTATTATTCTTAAAATTATAATAATATGTTTTAAATAAATTAAAATATCTTGACTTTTACAATTATAATAATAACTTCTTATCTCACAACACAATGATGTGGCATTCCACTTACAACGTAATGCCAAAACATGTCTTTTATTACTTGTCCTATTTAATTACAATGGGAGAAATGATTAGAAAATAGCATAAGTGACAAAAAAAGACTAGAAAAATGATTATAATTGAATAAAACCAGTCGTAAAAGACATGTTTTGGCATTGTGGTGGTAATGAAATACTTGACTATTGGTCAACATGATGACACATACACTACTTTGGATAAAAGGAAACATTTGTTGGTTAGTCATTATGTTAGAGATGATGTTTAATCCTTCAATGTAGTTATTTGCATCAAGATGCAAATCCACATATTTTACCCTCCTTACAACAAATCTTATCCTTTGAACTGGACATAAAAATGATTTTTTAAAAACTACATTTATAATTATTTAGTCATAAAAATCATTAAGTGATGTTTAAAAACATCAACATGCCACATGGCATCATGATTTTGCAACTATAGCCAATATGACAACTTGTTGAATTTTTTTGTAAATCATCATATTATTTTTCAATTTTTGTTCATTAGTTAATTAGTTATAAGAACCATCCACCTTTGCGACTAATAACGATTCAATTTCCCATGATGATGGCATGGCATGATATATGCCAATAAAATGATATGGTCCTATTTGTCAACATCATGATTCATGTCGATAAATTAATGAATTAATTTCATTCATTGGCTAGTTGAAAATATCATTGTCCTTGCGATTAATAATGATTCAATCTTCCATGTGATTATGACATGGCATGCCATTTGGCAACAAGGTGTCACAAATTTTCATGACAATCCATGACTTCTTGCAACACCATAAGTTTTTGTGTGTTTTGAATTTATAGCACCAATTTTTGTCATGGCATGCCATTCAATTTTTTGTGTGCCATGAGGTTTTTGAAGTCATGAATTCACATGCATGCATGTGTATGTATATTAAACAATCAAATGTTAATTTATAAGTATGAATACAATATTAGTAGTCATTTTTCAAAAGGTGACATATAACTCTTTAATTTTTTAACTACTTAACACACTAGCTTAGGTTAACATACCTATTAAGTTAACTTATGTATGTAGGCTACTTAACAAAAACTTATTTCATAATATAGGCTACCTTGTAAGTTACTTAATTAAACATAAGAAATTTATTACATCTAGTGTGTTTAAATATACCTAAAATAGGTTACCCTACTAATAGGTTAACCTAAGTAAGTTTGCCTAGGTTTTTAACTTTAGATTTTTTGCCAAGTCAACCTAAGTAGCCTAATTACAAGATATTTTATTAAGTTTGTAACCACCTCAAGTTTGTGCAACTAGATGCGACTATGATGCAATTAGATGCAACATAATTATTCTAAGTTAATTATTTTTTAGCTTAAAAATGTTTAGGTTGACCTAGGTTAGGTCAGTAAGTAATATAGGTTAATAAACTAGTTCATTTTAAATCAACCTAGGGAGGTATAGGTGTAAGCTAAGTTGGTAGGTAATAGGTAGGTTGACCTAAGTCAACATAGGGTGGCCAAGGTTAATTCAAAACTAAAAATTTTGAACTTTATAACTGTGTGTTAAATATATATAATATAAAAAAATTTGGAAGTGCAATGGATGAGGACTTAAACCCCAAAGTGGAGGTGAAGGGTTCAAATCCTCACTTTTACAACTTATGATACCTAGGCCACTTGGCTTAGGTTAGGTAACCTAGTATAAGCTTCTTGGTCTAAAAATTTAATGTTTATTTTTAATCTAGGCCATTTAGCCTAAGTTAAATAGTATAGGTTTCCTAGCATATGTAGCTAACCTAACTAGGTTAAATTAGGTTGACTTTTGGCAATGCTAGGTTGACTTTTGGTTATGTTAACTACATGGGCTAAATTAAGTTGATTTTTTATCATGTGCAATGACTCATAATGTGTTTATAAATGTTTGACACATGTCATCCATCCATCAAGGGTTTTTTTATGACATTTATGTGAATAAAATGACTAAGTTGAAATGACATGCATTTTACATGTCATACTAAAATTAATGATGACATGAAATTTCATTATTTTAAGAAAAAAATTAAATGATAATTGTTAAAACAACTAAGTTTTGCAATTGAACATCCCTTGCGACTAAATGGGAACGTTCATGACATGGGTTTCGTAACTCATTCATCACTAAGCACATATGTCCTTGATTAGTATGTAGTTATAAAGGCCAATGGAAAAACCTAAAATGTTTTGTTGTGTAATGCATAGGCCAATTGGAACATTGTTAAAATTGTTTATGGTTCTAAGGACTCTATGATGATCATTGATGAGGAGTGCACATGTTTATTCCATTGGATTTAGTTATTCAATAAACACACCAAACAATTGATCAAACCTGAGTTGGAAGAACAACATAATGTTATTTGCCATTTGTACAAGAATGCAAAATCCTTTACGGAAGTTCATAGTCTCTATGTTATAATTCATTGTTGGTGGCTTTCATTAGGGGTTGCTTGTGAAGCAGGTGTCCATGAACTTGCAAATTGGCTTTATTTTTAGCATTTTTATGTCAAGTACTAAGGAGGTTTCATGGTCCATGTGAGTATTTCACCTACGAACCTCCTATGATTCCTTCTTTCATCTATTAATTCAAAATTAAAATTCCATTTGCACTCTACTTCCATCTGGGCTTCCATTTCCATTGTGACATTTTAAATTTTGATGATTTTTCCTTTCCTTTGATTTACAAAATTTCAATGATGAGGAATGGGCGGACATGCCCATTTGTAATATGGTAAAAACTATGCATAATAACTTGTTGTAACAGTTGAAAAAACACAACACAACACTTATCTATACACAATGACATCCGATGACTAAGTTTGTGTTTTCAAATAATTTACATTGTATAAATAGTACTTGCAAGGTGGTCCACCTAATCATGGACTTGATAGGAATGAATTGTTGTTGAAGAGGGGCCAAGGGTCAAATGATCTTATTAAACCTACAGTAGATGTGGCAAATTACATGTCCAAATCATCTTTCACAAATTTCCTTTCGCACCTCAAGGGATAAAAGGTTTTTGGGTCTACTAAGTGACCAGTTGATTATATATTTTGCACAAACAATGATTCCCATTGTCATGGCCGTGTGAATTTCTTTCATCCATGAGTAACCGTTCCTATTGTTGAACCCAATATTGTGGACAATGTGTGCATGCAACATTCGCCCTCTAGTTCTAGTAATTTGTTACCTTTAGTATTTCGAGGTGGCCTGGAGTTAAAGGAAAATATTTATGTTGATGGCTAATGGGGTATTGAATATTGCCCACCCAATTCAATGTTATATATTCTTAAAAACCATAATGCTCAAGTGCAAAACAAGGATCAACCTTTACAAATCTATAAATGGAATTATTGCTCCATGTTACTTAGGTTTCTAGGTATAATATCATGACAGATCATTCAAACATCATATGCACTGGTTTTGTCCTGATAACTTGAGCCATTACGTTGGTGGGGCAAAAATTTGCAATTATTAGGCTTGTAGTTCCAATTATTTGGCCCATCCAAGAAGGTACTAACTTAACTCAAAAGGAGGTAATAACTTTAAAAGAAACAAGGTTTTCCTTTGACCGCCTACATAGAAATAACGTTCAAAGTTTATTTGGTTCCTAATCTTCTTGGTCAAGCAATTCCCATGTGTCTGTTGTGAATTGCCACAGCCTTGTGAAGTCGTCTGATGCAAGTTGTTAGCCCATAATTCATGGTAGCAAGAAGGTGAGACGGCTTTCTGTCTTCAAATTATCACAACACACTAACAATTGGGAGGTTGGCATCTTACTTCTCCAATGCATTGTTTTCCCCGCTATTGATGTTCCACCACCTAGGTATGGATGAATTTATAGTATTATTTATGATGACAAATGAGATGACATCACAATTGGAAATTTCCCTAATTGTTCATGCATTTATTTTGTCGCAATGTTGGCAATTTCTTTGGGTGGCTATGGGGCATATGTGCAATGTAAACATGTGTATCATGTCTTGTAGATGGTTATGTTCTATGGGCTCATGAAAGAGTTCATTGATCATTGCACATGGAATTGGGATGAAATTCAATGCTTGTTGATATGCTTTAAAGCGTTTGGACTCTAGTGATAGTACATCACAATTGCATCAAATCAAATCAATTGTGATTTTTTCATTCATCAAGCTTGTTGTAGTTGCTTAGATTATGTAGGAAGTTTATATTTTAATTATGGCTTTAAAAAAATTTCTCCATTTTGTATTATTTCAATCATTCTTATGAGATTTTTTTTGTTCCGATGAATATACATTGGTGGTGTTCATAAGTTTATTTATTTTCATTTAGGCCATGGCCAATATCAACAATAAAACCTTTGACTGTCATAATGTGCTTCCATGTATATTATCTTTTTATTATAATGTCGTAATGTTTTAGCCATTTCAACACATGTTCAGTAAATAATTAAAGATTTTGAAATTTTAATTTCATCAAATATTTTTCAACCATGTAGTCTCCACCCATTTCAATAGTTTTGAATACATTATAATTTTTGTCCAAGAGCCCTAGACATTTAGAATATTGTTTGCACTAGGGATGATGAAATGCATCCTTTTTTTTGGTCTTTGAACCCTCACATGATGTTGCACTCAATAGCTTTGTTAGCCAAACCCATGTTCAAAGTCAATAAACTATTGTTGATCCCAGAAAATCATTCACATGATGTGGCAAAATATTCCATGACTTGTCATGGAATATTTTGCCACATCACATAAAATTTTCCATATGGAAAATGAATATACCGAGAATATTCCATGACATGGCATGGAATATTTTCAAAAATTCCTTCCTTCTTAGTTGAGTAGGCTCACGTGCTCACCCATTAACATCGTTGGATCCGGACTCATTGCACATAATAGTTAGATTTAACTTTTTGTTGGCATGAAAAATTGCCATTGAATGCAAACAAAAAAATGGAATGAAACTAACAAAAATAATTATTTGAAACATATGTATGCAATGCATGAGCTAAATAAAAAGCCTAGTAAAAAAATGTAGATCCTAAAACATTTTCTACTACAACCAAAAGTTACCAACATTTTGAGGTTCATATAAGGCAAGAAATTTTTTAACAATATATGAAATAAGACAAATAGGAAAACAACATGCAAAAGGGGGGGAAGAAGGAAGTATTGTTCTAGATGTTAAATCCAATTATGTAATACAAATATTTTAAAATATAAATAACAACAAGGATGATTACAGAATGGAGTGTAGGAAGTAGGAATGAATGTTCTTAATAGTGTATAAACATGAACTACCAATAACATTGATATTAATGAGTGGAAATTATGTAAAATTTATCTCACGTGAAAGGAGGATTCACTACAAGGGGAAGGATATTGGTTGAAATGCCAATAGTCACCTTTAGAAGAATGTGTTAGATGGTTTGGTGCCAATGGGTGGGTGGTGGGAAATAATTGATTAAACTTGGAAAGTTAAAACAAGATTCAAAAGTATTTTCATTGAATTAATTACCTTATGTGACTTAATTACTAAATTAATTTGTTTAAACCACCCATTATAATTTTAATTATAATTTATGTATTTATACATGAGAAACACATATGTATTTCAATGAGTGTTGGAAAAATATTTATGATTTGGTGAACCAAAATGGCAAAGTAAACCTATAATGATGTAAAGAGTAATGTATAAATACATATAATCTAATAGGTTGTTTTGCATATGCTATGGTATAGGTGAACATGGAAAAACTTTTGACTAATAATATCTTGAATGGTCGCTTGGATTATTTTTTTGAATTATCTTGAATCAACTACTTGTTAAATGTGAAATAGGGTTAGGTGGTTTGGGAAAGTGTTACATGATTAATTGTTATTTTTTGTCCATATTTATGGAATATAATCCTATTAAAAAACTTTAAATGTGGTAAACCTCACAACTCAAGAATAAATATTATAATTATTTTCATTACTACAAATCATGGTTTTTTAAGAGGTTCAAATTGACTAACTTATCATTTTGACTAGTTGACATGTCTATTTTGAATAAAGGCCAAGGGTTTGAATAACACATTTATTTGTCAACTGATCAACTTGACTATAATGATTTATTTGATTAAATAAACATAATTAAATTGTACAACTTTAATCAAACCAATGGTCTTTAGTCAAGTTAAATAGTTAATCAAGATGGCTATTGTTCTTTAATCAAATTAACCAATGATTTTTATTCAAGTTGAACATTTAGTCAAAATGGCCAATGATATTTAGTCAAGTTGAACATTTAGTCAAGATGGTCAATGATTTTTAATCAAATATGACATGATCTATTACATTATGTATCTACTTCTTACCTATTCATCCACCTATTTATTTAAGTACTTACTTACCTACCTATTATCCACCCACCCACCCACCTACCTATATATTTATACTTTTTCATCTACCTATTTACATACCTACCTATATTTTTCACCTTCATACAACCTACCTACTTACTTACCCACCTACCTACATATTATCCATTTCCTTATCCACCCATTTACCTATTTAATTTTAATCACTAAATGTAACCATTATGTTTAGCCATTACATTTACCATTAAATATTCCCAAATTTTAGCCATTAAGTTTAATTTAAATTTAGGTGTTAAGTTTAGCCATTAGGTTTAACCTAAGTTTGGTCACTATGTTTAGCAAAAAATTTGTCATTATATTAGCCACTAGATTTTGTCATTAGGTTTAGCCTAAGTTTAAAAATGAAATATGTTTAGCCATTAGGTTTATCAACTAAGTTTAGTCACTACGTTTAACCATGAAATTTAGCCATTAGGTTTATCAATTAAATTCAGTCACTATGTTTAACCATGAAATTTAACCATTAAGTTTATTAACTAAGTTTAACCACTATGTTTAACCATTAGATTTAATCACTAAGTTTAACCATTATGTTTAGTCAAATCAAGTTTAGTTATTAATTTAAGTCATTGAGTTTAA
>Ga0209611_10010621_pt1 | contig 13493 bp, 7 predicted proteins | sample S1TSphgellanicum_3_FD_187693 | JGI IMG/M metagenome (GOLD analysis project Ga0209611, IMG submission 187693) | Host-associated microbial communities from peat moss isolated from Minnesota, USA - S1T2_Fc - Sphagnum magellanicum MG (SPAdes) (version 2) | ecosystem: Host-associated > Plants > Peat... | reverse complement strand
CGTCGCGTGCGCGGTGCCGGTGACCGCGTCGTAGTTCGCCTGCTGGTAGGCCTCGAGGCTGCCGATATCGGTCCAATACGCGTCCGCGATCCAGCCCGAGATCGTCTCGCCGTCGCGCAGCATGTCCGGAAAGAGATCTTTCGAGAAATCGTAGACTTTGTTGCGTTCCATCCGTTTGAGGACGGACGATTCGAGCACGTAGACGCCGGTGTTGATCGTATCGGAGAAGACCTCGCCCCACGACGGCTTCTCGAGAAAACGCGTGATCTTGCCGTCGTGATCGGTTACGACGACGCCGTATTCGAGCGGGTTCGTGACGCGCTGCAGCGCGATCGTCGCGGAGGCGTGCGTGGCGCGGTGATGCGCGATCAGCGCGGTCAGGTCCATGTCGGTGAGCGCGTCGCCGGAGACGATCAAGAACGTGTCGTCGCCGAGCAGATGCTCGGCCATCTTCACCGCGCCCGCCGTGCCGAGCGGCGTGTCTTCGACGACGTAGTGCATCGTCACGCCCAAATTCGCGCCGTCCTCGAAATACGTTTCGATCTCGTCGGCGAGGTAGTGCAGGGTCGCCACGATCTCGGTGATCCCATGTTTGCGGAGGAGCTCGACGATGTGCTCCATCACCGGCTTGTTGGCAACCGGGGCCAGGGGCTTGGGCAGACGCGAGGTCAGGGGACGCAGTCGCGATCCTTCACCGCCCGCCATGACGACGGCTTTCATCATCTCGGTCATTCCCGTTCGAGCACCGGTTGTATCGGGGAGTCTAGACTCGTATTATGACATGCGCGGCCGCTGGGCCGCCAGCATTCCGGTCAAGGCGAGGAAGCGTGAGTCGGTTGCGATCCCGTCGACATCGAGGGTGAGCTTGCGCCGCCAATTCGGATACTGCGTGGCGGTGCCGGGGACGTTGACCGGATCGACCTCGCCAACCGCGTCGTCGATTTGCAGCATCACGATCCGCGCGCTCGACCGGGCCAGGAAACGATGCGCCCCGAGGACGACGTCCTCGAGCGTGTAGGACGCCGCAGGCTCCAGATCGCCGCCGTCGATTAAGGTCGCGATAAGGCGCCGGCGGTCGGCGTCGCGGGTCGTCCGCTCGCCGGCGACGGCGTCCGCGTGCGTGAAGCCGAGCCCGGCGCGCACATCGATGTCGCCGCCCGCGTACCACTGCGCGAACGGGGGCAGATCGTGCGTTCCGCTCGTCGCCAGCGCCTTGACCGGATAGCGGTCCGGCGGAACGAACGCGCCGTCGCCGTCGCGCTCGAAGAAGAGAATCCGGTACGAGAAGATGTCGGCGGCGTCCATCCGTTCGCGAAAGCCCTCGGGCACGGTCCCGAGGTCTTCGCCGATGACGATGCAGCGCGCGCGCGCACTCTCTAGCGCGACGATCCCGGTCAAATCGGCGAGCGGGTAGGCGATGTAGGCGCCGTCTGCCGGTGCGGCGCCGCGCGGGATCCAGAACAAGCGCGCGAGCGACATCGCGTGATCGATCCGCAGCGCGCCCGCGTCGGTCATGTTGGCGCGCAATAGCGCCGCGAACGTCCGGTAACCGTCGCGAACCAGGGCACTCGGATCGAGCGGCGGCAGACCCCAATCCTGGCCGATCACGTTGAGCACATCGGGCGGCGCGCCGACGCTGGCGGTACGTACGTAGGCCGAACCGTCGACCCACACATCCGCTCCGTTGGCGTCGACGCCGACGGCGAGATCGCGATAGAGGCGCACGCCGTGTTCGGCGGCTGCCTCGGCTGCGGCGTGGAGCTGCATTGCGGCGTGCCACTGTAGCCACATCCCATACCGCACCTCGGGGCGCTCGGCGGCGGCGAACGCGCGAACGGCCTCCGATTCCGCGTCGCGATACGGTGCGGGCCAGCTACTCAGATCGCGGCCGAGCCGCATCACGAGCGTCTCGAAGATCGCGAACCGCTCGAGCGGCGGCCCGCCCGCGGCGACGAACGCGGCGAATCCCGGATCATCCGGGCGCTCGCGCTCGAACACGGCGAACGCGCGGCGCAGCATCCGATCCTTGGCGGCGGCGACCCCGAGGTAATCGACGTGCCGTGCGGCGCGCAGATCGGCGAGCATCGCTTGGAAGACGGCGTCCCCGATCGCGGCGGCGACCGGCGGGGATTGGGCTTCGGGGATGGCCTCGACGTCGATCGCGAGCCAGTTCAAATAGGTCCGCGACGCGGGCGCGTACGGGCTCGCCGCGTCGGGATCGGCGCGGTGCGAGGCGTGGAGCGGGTTGAGGCCGACGTAGCGTGCGCCGGCCTTGCCGGCGACGGCGACGATCGCGCAGAGATCGGAGAAGTCGCCGATTCCCCAGTTCCGCTGCGAGCGCAGGGTGTAGAGTTGGACGGCGAGCCCCCAGGCGCGTTCGTCCGTGGCATGGGCGCGGTGCGGCACCACGATCAGCGCGGCCTCGGCACCGCCGAACGCACCGAAATCGACCGACAGCCGATGGTAGCCTTCGGGGAGCGCGTCGAGCGTCAAGCGGCGCCGGTCGTAGGTCGTGCCGTCGCGTTCGAAGCTTGCGACGACCGGCGCGTCGCGCAGTTCGGCCTCGCCATGAAGCGCCGCGCCGAATTCGGTCGTGACGATCCAATGTGCACGCTGGTTCCAGCTCGCGGCCGGCAGCGTCGTGACGATCTCCGGCGCGCGATCGCCCGGCACGACGATCGCTGCCGGCAGCGCGCTCTCCAGAGGTGCATTCGCGGCGAGCACCGCGGCGAATTGCGCGCGCGTCGATTCCGGCACCTCGCGCAAGGTCCCCAGCGCGTCGACGTAGCGCTCGCCGATCATGCCGGGCGGCCGGCCAGCACGGCGAGCGAGCGCGACATCATCCGGTACGTGCTCAGGCGGCCGGATTGTGTCTGTGCGGGCGAGGCACCGCCGTCGACCGCAGTGTCGAGCGCGAGCGTCCACTCGATGCGCTCGGCGTCCGGCAAATGAAAATCGACGTCGACGTCGGCGGCGTTCAAGAGGACCGCGAGCATCGGCCGTGCGCCGAGAAAGAGGCCGATCGTGCGCCGTGCCGCGTGCCAATCATCGCCGGTCATTTCGTGGCCGGCATCGTGGAACCACGTGATGTCTTTGTAGGCCGAATTGGGCAGCGGCGCGCCGCGGAAAAACGCCTCGCGCCGGAAAGCCGGATGACCGCCGCGCAGCCGGATCAAGAGTTTCACGAATTCGGTCAGCGCGAGATCGCGCTCGCTGCGGCCGTTCCAATCGAGCCACGAGATCTCGTTGTCCTGCGCGTAGGCGTTGTTGTTGCCGCGCTGCGAGTTGCCGAATTCATCGCCCGCCAGCATCAGCGGAACGCCGAGCGAGAGGAACAGTGACGCGAGCAGATTCCGCTTTTGCCGTTCGCGCAACGCGATCACCGCGGGATCGTCGGTCGGCCCTTCGGCCCCGCAGTTCCAGCTCTCGTTATCGTTCGCGCCGTCGCGGTTGTCTTCGAGGTTCGCTTCGTTGTGTTTGCCGTTGTACGACACCAGATCGGCGAGCGTGAAGCCGTCGTGCACGGTGATGAAGTTCACGCTCGAGCGCGGCCGGCGGCCCTGATGCTCGTAGAGGTCGCTCGAGCCCGCGAGGCGCGACGCGAGTTCGGGTAAGACGCCGTCGGCGCCGCGCCAGAAGCGGCGCAGCGTATCGCGGTATTTGCCGTTCCATTCCGACCAGCCGGGCGGGAATTGACCGACCTGATAGCCGCCCATCCCGAGGTCCCACGGTTCGGCGATCATCTTGACGCGCGAGAGGACCGGATCTTGGGCGATCGCCTTGAAGAACGCGGCGCTCGGTGAATAGCCGTTGTCTTCGCGGCCGAGCGTCGTCGCGAGATCGAACCGGAAGCCGTCGACGTGCATCTCTTCGACCCAGTAGCGTAGCGAATCCGTCACCATCTGCAAGACCCGCGGATGGCGCAGGTCGATCGAGTTGCCGCAGCCCGTCGAGTCGTCATAGTAGCGGCGATCGGCGGCCAGCCGGTAATACGAGGCGTTGTCGATCCCGCGAAACGAGAGCGTCGGTCCGTTCTCGTTGCCTTCGGCGGTATGGTTGTAGACGACGTCGAGCACGACTTCGATACCGGCCTCGTGCAGATGTTTGACCATCGTTTTGAACTCGCTCGAGCCGCCCGAAACGTAGCGCTGCTCGGGCGCAAAGAAGCCGATCGAATTGTAGCCCCAGTAGTTGCGCAAACGCTTCTCGACCAGAAACCGGTCGTCGATGAAGGCGTGGACCGGAAGCAATTCGACGGTCGTGATTCCGAGCTCGTTCAGATAGCGGATGACGGCGGGCGAGGCGAAGCCGGCGAACGTGCCGCGCAGTGCCGGGGCAACGTCGGGATGCTGCATCGTGAAGCCGCGCACGTGCGCTTCGTACATGACCGTGCGGTCCCATGGCACGTTCGGCCGGCGGTCGTCGCCCCACGTGAACGCGGTGTCGACCACGACGCATTTGGGCATCCCCGACGCGTTGTCGCGCCGGTCGAACGAGAGATCGCCGCGCGGGTTGCCGATCCGGTACCCGTAGTGCACGTCGCTCCAGCGCAAATTGCCGAACAATTCTTTCGCGTACGGATCGAGCAGTAACTTGTGGTGGTTGAAGCGGTGGCCGTTCGCCGGATCGTACGGGCCGTAGACGCGGTACCCGTAGAGCGTCCCCGGCCGTGCGTCGTCGAGGTACCCGTGCCACACTTGATCCGTATATTCCGGCAGCGTATAGCGCCCGATCTCACGCCGGCCGCGCGCGTCGAAGACACACAGATCGACGCGCTCCGCGTTGGCGGAGAAGAGCGCGAAGTTCACGCCCTTCCCGTCCCACGTTGCGCCGAGCGGATAGGGCAGGCCCGCTTCGATGCGCGAGGCGTGTTCCATCAAGAAGCGATCTCCGGTTGCAGCCACAGCGCGCCCAGCGCCGGGACGGTCAGAACGAGCGATTGCGGCCGCCCGTGCGACCCGATCGCTTGCGTATGCACGCCGCCGAGATTCCCTTCGTTGCGTCCGCCGTAGAGGGCGGCATCCGTGTTGAGGGTTTCGCGGTACCAGCCTTCGTGCGAGACGCCGATGCGATAGTCGTCGATCCGCCGGCCGGAAAAATTGCAGACCGCGACGAGTTGCCGCGACCGGTCGGTGCCGAACCGCTCGAACGCGACGACGCCGTTCTGCCGGTCATCGTAAGAGATCCACGAGAAACCGTCGCCGACCGCGTCGAGCTCGTGCAGCGCCGGGGTCGCGCGGTACTGCCAGTTCAGATCGCGCAGCAGTTGTCCGATTGCCGTGCGCTCGGGCTCGGCGGCAAGGTGCCAGTCGAGCGAAACGTCGGCATTCCACTCGCCCTCCTGCGCGAATTCGGCGCCCATGAACAGCAACTTCTTGCCGGGATGTGCGTACATGAGCGCGTAGAGCAGCCGCAGGTTCGCGAAGCGTTCGAACGTGCCGCCCGGCATCCGTCCGAGCAGCGACCGTTTTCCGTGCACCACTTCGTCGTGTGAGAGCGGCAAGACGAAATTCTCGGTGAATGCGTAGACGAGGCCGAACGAGATCTCATCGAGATGAAACGCGCGATAGAGCGGGTCGCGTTCGAAGAAGACGAGCGTGTCGTGCATCCAGCCCATGTTCCATTTGTAGCCGAATCCGAGGCCGCCGGCATACGCGGGCGTCGAGACGCCGGGGAACGCGGTCGATTCCTCGGCGATCGTGATCGCGCCCGGCACGTCGCCGTAAACGGTCTCGTTGAAGCGGCGCAAGAACGCGGTGGCTTCGAGGTTCTCGTTCCCGCCGTACTTGTTCGGGAGCCAGTCGCCGGCTTCGCGGCTGTAGTCCAAATAGACGATCGACGAGACGGCATCGACGCGCAAGCCGTCGAGGTGGAATTCGTGCAGCCAGAAAAGCGCGCTGTTGATGAGGATCTCGGCGACTTCGGTGCGGCCGAGATTGTAGACGAGCGTCCCCCATTCGCGATGGTAGCCGATGCGCGGATCGGCGTGTTCGTAGAGATGCGTCCCGTCGAACCACGCGAGACCATGCGCGTCGGTCGGAAAGTGACCGGGCACCCAATCGAGGATCACGCCGAGCCCCGCGCGATGTGCGGCGTCGACGAAATACGCGAAGTCGGCCGGCGATCCGAACCGGCTCGTCGGCGCAAAAAGTCCCGTCGTCTGATAGCCCCACGAGCCGTCGAAGGGGTGTTCGGTGATCGGCAAGAGTTCGAGGTGTGAAAAGCCGAGACCGGCGACGTGCGGAACGAGCGTGTCCGCGAGTTCGCGATACGTCAAGAAGCGATTCTCTTCTTCGGGTTTGCGTTGCCACGAACCGAGATGCACTTCGTAGATCGCGATCGGTGCGCTGCGTTCACCGCGCGCACCGCGCTCGGCCATCCACGCATCGTCGTGCCAAGCGTAACGGCGCTCGGCAACCGTAACCGACGCGTTCGCGGGCCGCATCTCGGCGGCGCGGGCGAACGGATCGGCTTTGAGGGGAAGCAGGTTGCCGAAGCGGTCTTCGAGTTCGTATTTGTAGCGTGCGCCGCCGCCGGCGCCCGGAACGAACCCCTCCCAGACGCCGCATTCGCGCCGCAGGAACAGCGGATTGCGACGGCCGTCCCAATCGTTGAAGTCGCCGACGACGCTTACGCGCCGCGCGTTCGGGGCCCAGACCGCGAACGAGAAACCGTCGTGGCCGTCGATGTGCCGCGGGTGCGCCCCGAGCACGTCGTAGAGCCGTTTATGCGTCCCTTCCGCGAAAAGATAGGCGTCCGTCTCACCGAGGATCGGGACGTGTCGGGTTTCGTCCATCGCGCTCAGATCAAGAGACGTGCGAGCGTCGGCAGACCTTCAGCGTAGGTCGGGTGGATGTGGACCGAGCGTTCCAGCGTACGCCACGTTCCGCCGGCCTCCATGTGGGCGATGAATACGTGTACCAATTCCCCGGCTTCATACCCAACGAGCGTCGCTCCTAAGATGGCGTCGGTCTTTGCATCGACGACGAGCCGGTAAAATCCGTTTTCCTCGTTCCATTCGATCGCCCGCGCGACCGAATCGAGGTCGAGCGTGACGCAGCGCGCATCGTGCCCGGCCGCGAGCGCCGCTTCGTGCGTGAGGCCGGCGCGGCCGACCTGCGGCTCCGTGAAGGTCGCGTAGCCGAGCACGCGATCGGCCCGCGTCCGCGAACGGTCGCCGGCGAGGATCGCCTTGATACGCCGGTAGTCTTCCCACGAGACGTGCGTGAACTGCGGTTGCCCCGCGCAATCGCCGATCGCGTACACATTCGGCAAACTCGTCGCGAAGTGGTCGTCGATGGCGACGAATCCGCGGTTGTCGAGGCGCAGGCCCGCGTCGACTGCACCCGGCGGCACGTTCGGGGTACGGCCCGTCGCGACGAGCAGCGCTTCGGCTTCGAATTGCGTGCCGTCGGCGATCGTGATCGTGAACGTTCCGGCGTCGTACGCGACCGACGTCGTGAGCGCGGGCATCACGAGGGTCACGCCGTCCTCGCGCAGTGACTTCTCGAGCGCGGCGCTCGCGGCCGGCTCCTCGTTTGCGAGCACGCGTTCCGCCGTATTGATGATCGTGACCGCGCTGCCACAGCGCGCGAGCCCCTGACCGAGTTCGAGACCAATGTAGCCGCCGCCGATCACGATCGTCCGCGGCGGCAGATCCGTTAACTGAAAAAAATTTTCGTTGGTAAGGAACGGCGTACCGGCGAGACCGGGAATCGGTGGATGCACGGCGGAGCATCCCGTGTTGAGCACGATGGTGTCGGCTTCGTAACGTTCGCCGCCGGCGACCAGGACGTTCGGCCCCTCGAAGGCCGCCTCGGCGCGTACGAGCGTAATGTTGGGCGCGGCCAGTTTCTTCTCGTTGCCCGACCGCCACTCGTCGATGACCCCGCGTACCCGTTCCATCACCGCTGGAAAGTCGACCCGTACGTCGGCGTGAACGTGGATGCCGACGGCGCGGCGCGCGCGCCCGGCCGCGTGCGCCGAGGCGAGAAACGCTTTCGACGGCGTGCAGCCGACGTTAACGCACGTCCCGCCGATCGCGCCCCGTTCGAAGACGACAACGCGTTTGCCGGCGGCGGCGTAATCGCTTGCAAGCGGTTTTCCGCCCTGGCCCGTGCCGACGACGGCGAGATCGTAGCGCATCGCTGGCTTCTTATTCGCCGCTGCGGGCTCTCCCGTTTCGTTGACTCGCGCGCAAGTCTCGCCGCCGGGTTAGCGTACGTTCCACGGTAGCGATCAGGAGGTGAGCGACCCCGCCGGCGAGCGCAGCGAGGGCTGCATCGCGAAGCGGAAGCGGCGCGTTACCAGCAGCGCACGGCGGCGTTTTTCCAAGAAGTGAGCGTCGTCGACCGGTGGTCTCGTCACTCGCAAGAGTGTCACCCTGTTGGCAGTGTGACCTGAGACGATCGTGCTCGGATGAAGGGGTCGCGGTTCGCTGGCGAGTTGCGTTGGCTGCACAAGGTGCGGCTCTATCCGACGTGCACCCAGGAGCGCGCGCTGCTCGAGATCCTGCGCACGACCCGCGCGCTCTACAACGCCCTCCTCCAGCAGCGTCGGGATGCGTGGATGACGCGACGTACGAGCGTATCGTCAAAGCAGCAATACGCCGAGATCACCGACCTGCGCGCCGTCGAGCCGCGCTTCGCGAAGGTGTATCGCGAGTGCGAGGATGCGACGCTGCGGCGGTTGGATTTGGCGATGGCGCGTCGCGATCATCTGCATAAGGTCTCGCGCTCGCTGGTCGACCGGTACGATCGCATCGTCCTCGAAGACCTGCGACTAGCGAACATGACGCGCTCGGCCAAAGGCAGCGTCGAAGACCCGGGAAAGAACGTGAAGGCGAAGAGTGGGCTCAATCGCGAGCTGCTCGACGCCGGGTTTGGCATACTGGCCACGTTGATCCGCGAGAAAGCAGAGTACGCTGCTCGCCAAGTGATCGTCGTGAATCCAACGTATTCGTCGCAAACGTGTGCCGCGTGCGGCCACGTTGCGGCGTCAAGTCGGGAGGGTCCGCGCTTCGTGTGCGTCCGCTGTCGTCACGAAGACGATGCAGATGTGAACGCGGCACGCGTGATCCTTCTGCGGGCGGAGTCGCCGCCTACGAGAGAACCGGGCGACGCTCGGGGCGCGCAGCAGGACGCTGCGTGACCACGCTCACGACGAAGGTCGGTGATAAACACGGGTCCATCGGATGCTGCGGCGCGGTCGAGGCCGTGCGGCGCCCGGGGCAAGATCGCTGGTCTCATCGTCGACCTGCCCCGGGAGCCTAGCGCCGGCGGCTCGACTGACCGACCACGGCGGTCGTCCAACTAGCCGTGAGCTCGAGCGATTGGCCCGGCGCACCGCTGATGATGTAATCGCACTCTCCGCCGGCCTGAGGTGCGGTCAATGTTATCGATTGGCCCACGACGCTGATCCCGTAACCCGAACCACACGGATTCACGAACGTGACTGACCACGGTGCGCTGTAGCCGGCTTCCGAGATCACCGGCTGTATCGGCAGACCGGCGGTCTGCGTAACCGCGAACAACGTTCCCGGTTGACCGTTGAACTCGATCGGCCCGACCGAGGCCGCGGGTGATGGAGACGGCGACGGCGACGGCGATGGCGACGGCGATGGCGATGGCGACGGCGACGGCGACGGCGATGGGGACGGCGACGGCGAGGGCGACGGCGACGGCGATGCGGCCGGTGAGGGTGATACCGCGGACGACGATGATGCCGATGGCGCCGCCGACGGTGACGGTGACGGTGACGCCGCCGTACTCGGGGCCGCGCTCGGCGCGGTCAGGACGATCGCGGCGCCGCCGCCGAACGCCTTCGCGATGGTGGTCTCACCCGGCGTGACCGTCGCGGTGCGCGAAAACTGCGCGATGACCGTGCCGGTGGGCTGCGCGCCAGCGCCGCCGGCCGCCGGCGAACACGGCCCGTTCGTTGCCGTGATCGCAATCGTGTCGGTTCCGTAGGGCGCGGTGACCGTCAGCGTGGCGCTCCCGCCGACGAGAGCGGCACAGGTCGTGAAGACCGGTGCCGCGGCGATATTCGATCCGGCATACACCGCCGCGCCGACCGAACCGATCGCAAGCGACGCGCGGGCACGCGATTGAAGGGAGAGGGTGGCAGCCGAGAAGGTCCCGGTCAGCGTCGCCTGGGGCGCCACGGTCGGCTGAGGCAGCGAGGTGACGCTGCCGCCGCCGCAGGCACACAAGATCGCAATGAAGGCAACGCCGAACCAGCGCAGATTGACCAAGGCTTTCTCCCGTATTGTACGTACGCGAACGTACCAAGCGCTTTGCGACACGGGGCACCTGTCCCTCGTCTCTACGAGGGGGCAACGACGGCGGCGTTCAGTGCCGGATCAGCGAAGAAATCGGGACGTCGAAGTCCCACGCGAGCGGCGGATGTTCCGGCCCGGCGTATTCGGCGACTTGCTGGATGAGTTTGGCGACGAGGGCGGTCCAGCCGGTTTGGTGCGAGGCGCCGAGCCCGGCGCCGGTGTCGCCGTGGAAATATTCGTAGAACGGGACGAGGTCGTTCCAATGCGGATCGGTTTGGAAGTAGGCCTCGGAGCCGAACACGGCCCGCTTACCGTCGGCGTCGCGGCGGAAGATCGAGATCAGTCGCTGGGCGAGTTCGATCGAGATATCCCAGAGCGTGAGCATCCGGCCGGAGCCGGTCGGAAACTCGACGCGATAGCCGTCGCCGAGATAGAAGTGGAAGCGCTGCAGCGATTCGATGAACAGATAGTTGAGCGGAAACCAGACGGGACCGCGCCAGTTGGAGTTCCCGCCGAAGTCGCCGGTCGTCGATTCCGCCGGCTGATAGTCGACCCGAAAGGTCGCGCCGCCGACGCTGAGGACGAAGGGATGATCGGCGTGATATTTCGAGAGCGACCGTAACCCGTAGTCGCACAAGAATTCGTTCTCGTCGAAGAAGCGGCGCAGGACGCGGCGCAACCGCTCGGGCGACACGATCGCCATCAGGCGCCGCTCGTCGAGCCCCATGCGTTCGAGGTGCGCGATGTTCTCGGTGAGCTCGGGCCGGTTTGCGATGAACCAGTCGATGCGCTTGCGCAAGCGCGGCAGTTTTTCAAGCGTCGCGCTCGAGATCGTCTCGACGGCGAAGATCGGGATCAAGCCGACCATGGAGCGCACCTTGAGCGGGATGCGTTCGCCGGTCGGTAAGAAGAGCTGGTCGTAGTAGAAGCCGTCGCCGTCGTCCCAGAGTCCCTCGTCGTCGGAGCGCAGCGAGTTCATCGCATCGGCGATATAGAGAAAGTGCTCGAAAAACTTCGAGGCGATGTCTTCGTAGACCGCGTCGTGTTTTGCGAGTTCGACGGCGATCGCGAACATGTTGAGGGAGTAGACGCCCATCCAGGATGTGCCGTCCGCCTGCGCCAGATACCCGCCCGTCGGCAATTTCGCGCTCCGGTCGAAGACGCCGATATTGTCGAGACCGAGAAACCCGCCCTGAAAGATGTTCTTGCCCGCGACGTCCTTGCGGTTCACCCACCAGGTGAAGTTGAGGAGCAGCTTCGTAAAGATGCGTTCGAGAAAGACGATGTCGCCGGCGCCGTAGTGCTTCGCCTCGATCTTGTAGATGCGGAAGGCCGCCCAGGCTTGGACGGGCGGGTTGACGTCGTCGAATGCCCACTCGTAGGCCGGAATCTGACCGTTGGGATGCATGTACCATTCGCGGGTCAGATTGAGCAGCTGCGTCTTCGCAAAATCCGGATCGATGATGGCAAACGGGATCACGTGGAAGGCGAGATCCCACGCCGCATACCACGGATACTCCCACGTGTCGGGCATCGAGAGAATGTCGTCGTTGTAGAGGTGAATCCAGTTCGAGTTCCGCCCGCGCCAGCGCTGCGCCGGCGGCGGTGGCATGAGCGGATCGCCCATCAGCCAGTCGCGGATGATGTAGTTGTAGAATTGCTTCGACCACAATAGTCCCGCGAAGGCCTGGCGCTGGACGAGCCGCTCGTCGGGGCTGAGGTTGCCGGGGCTTGCCGCACGGTAAAAGAGATCCGCCTCGTGAATCCGCTCGTCGAAGGTGCGGTCGAAGTGATCGTCGATCTGCGTGCAGAGCGGATCGTCGCTGATGCGCAAGCGTAGCGTTTTGGTTTCGCCCGGGTTGAGCGAGAGATCGTAATGCAGCGCGACCTTGGTTCCGTTGCGCTCGGCGTTGACGGCGCTCGTTTCGCCGTGCAGCAGATACCGGTCGAAGGCGTCTTTCGTGAAGCGCCCCGTGTTGGGCGAGCCGAACGCCGCCTGGTAGTTCGTCTCGTTGTCGGTGAAGAGGATCTCTTTGGCGGCGCCGTCGTGAAAGATCCAGCGCCGGCCGAGCGTCGCGTGCGTCGCCAGCAGCGCGCCCGGGATGCCGGGCGCATCGGTGATGTTCGGTTTGGGGACGCCCGCGCGCCACGACCACTCGTTGCGAAACCAGACCTGCGGCAAGAGGTGAAGCGGTGCCGTCTCGGAGCCGCGATTGGTCACGGTGATGCGCACGAGCACGTCGTCGATGGTGCGCTTCGCGTACTCGACCACCACGTCGAAGTAGGCATTATCCGCAAAGATCCCGGTATCGATCAGCTCGTACTCGGGATCGTTGCGCGTCCGTTTGCGCGTCTCTTCGAGTAATTGTTCATACGGGAAGCGCCGCTGCGGGTACTTGTAGAGCGCCTTCATGTACGCGTGCGACGGGACGTTGTCGAGGTAGGCCCAGTATTCTTTGACGTCCTCGCCGTGATTGCCCTGATTGCCGGTCAAGCCGAACAAGCGTTCTTTGAGGATCGAGTCGTTGCCGTTCCACATCACGGGCGCGAAGCACATGCGCTGGTGATTGTCGCTGATGCCGAGGATGCCGTCCTCGCCCCAGCGGTACGCGCGCACGTGCGCTTGCGCGAACGGAAAATAATCCCAGGCGGTACCGTCGGGGCTGTAATCCTCGCGGACCGTGCCCCATTGGCGATCGCTCAGGTACGGCCCCCAGCGGCGCCAGTGCTCGTCGCGGCGTTCCGCCGCGATGACGCGATCGCGTTCCGGATTGCTTTCCATGCCGCTGGCCTCTCCCGAGCGGGTGACGAGGTTTCCTTTCGACTCTCGCCACAAGTGCCCGGAAATGGAAGCCGCCCGCTTCGGCCGCGCCACCTGCGGCGATCTCGAGATCGCATCGCGTCGCGAGTGGCTTCTCACGAACGGGCGCGGCGGGTACGCGATGGGAACCGTCGCGGGGATGCCGGCCCGCGCGTACCACGGGCTGCTGATCGCGGCGCTCGCGCCGCCGGTCGAGCGCCGCATGGTGCTCGCCGCCTGCGAGCTGGACGTGACGTACGACGGCGTCTCGTATGCGCTCGCAACGAACGCGTGGGCTTCCGGTGCGATCGCGCCCAACGGGTATCGATTGCTCGAATCGTTCGTGCTTGCCGACGGTTTGCCGGCCTGGACGTACGCATGCGGCGATGCGCTCCTCGAGGTGACGCTTGCCAT
>Ga0209611_10010619_pt1 | contig 13497 bp, 14 predicted proteins | sample S1TSphgellanicum_3_FD_187693 | JGI IMG/M metagenome (GOLD analysis project Ga0209611, IMG submission 187693) | Host-associated microbial communities from peat moss isolated from Minnesota, USA - S1T2_Fc - Sphagnum magellanicum MG (SPAdes) (version 2) | ecosystem: Host-associated > Plants > Peat... | reverse complement strand
AAAGTTGTAGCGCTCGTCGAGATCTTTCCAACGCCATGTCGCACGCTCAAATCGGACGTCGGGAAGAGGTCGATTCCCGACTTTTAGTGGTCGGGAGTCAAACTGCCAATTTGACTCCCGGCCCTTCTTTTGCCCATAACTTGGGCTGCAGATGTCCGAATTGCCAATGCGAGGGCATTTTCGATATCTACGTTTCAAGACCTTTCCAATGACACCAAGAACACCCCAATGCGAGGTGTTTTGCCCCTTGCTGTCGAGCTCTGAACATTCGGGAGTCCCGGAAGACTCCCAACCTCCCACTTTTCCAAGTGTTGGGCTTCACCCCCACACTTGGCCAAAGTGGGGTTGCGACAATATCTTCATGTTGGTTTAATTGGCCCCACATAATCAAGTCCCCATTTTATAAATGGTTCCTTTGGAAAACTTATAACTAACTTTGTAAAACTTTGAGTTGCCAATCTTCCTATTTTTTGACATGCATCACAAGATCTAAAGTAATCATGCACATCTCTATACATAATTGGCCACCAATATCCAACATCAAGTATTTTCCTTCGCATAATTTTAGTTGCAAAATGTCTTTTTGATGGCCCTTCATGCAATTCTTTCATCACCATATGTGCTTTTGTACTTATCAAACATCTTTGTAGTTTGTTATTTTGGTTCATTTTATACAATTCACCATTTTTCAATGTGAATAACTCTGTTCACTTGACCAATTTTTGTTTCTATTATACAAATAACCTACTTTCAATTTGACTTGCTTTCAAAAATTCTTTTACATCATTCAACCATTCAAGCTCTATGTAAAACATACTTACATCTGTGGTTTGATTAGGCACACCTATGGATTTTGTAATATCTAATAATCTTGACAATGCATTTGCAACTACATGAGTTCTACCTAGCTTATACATTACTATGAAATCATATTCTAAGAGCAATGATAACCATCTTTCATTCTCCTTAAAACTTGTGGTTTGTTGACCAAATAGACTAATGCCATATGATTTACATAAAAGACAAACTTTTTACCTAACAAATAATGTTTAAACTTGTGCAAAGCAAAAACCATTACTAAAGCCTTTCTTACTATTGTGCTATAATTATGTTATGTTCTATTCAAAAGCCTAGAAACATACACTATTGGTTGATCACTCTTCCCTGTTACATTTTGAGACATCATAGTTTCCATAGTTAACAAAGATACATATGTATGAACATGAAATTCCACGTACTAATTTGGTGATATTAATATTAGTGCTTCAATATACTTATGTTTGATCAATTGTCAAACCTTCTGACATTCTTTTGTCCAAAGAAGAGTCTCTATCTTTTTGGTCAATTTAGTGATAGCTACCATAATAGCAACAAATTTTTTGATAAAATATCTATAAAATTGTGCCATCCCATTGAGTAATTGAATCTACTATGGATTCTTAGGTGGTGGGGTATTTACTATTGTTTGTATTTTCTTTAGATTTGGTAGTTTCCCTTCTTTTAAAATAATAAAACCCAATGTCATCCTTGAAAATACCATAAATGCACATTTTTTTAGATTTAAATTAATGCCATATTCTTTGCACTTTTGAAAACATAATCTAAGCTTCTGCAGATGACTTTCCATGTCACTATTCACTATAAAATGATCGAAAAATATCTTTATAAAATTGTCCAAATATTTTTTGAATGTTTTGGTAATAACTTTCTAATATGTTGGAGGTCCATTTTTAACTCCAAACGACATCACCTTCCATAAAAAAACCCCCTAGTATGTAACAAATGCAATATTACGTTTGTCCTTTAAAGCTATAGAAATTTGATGATATTCCAAATATCCATCTAGAAAGAATATGGCTCATGCCCTCCTACTATGTTTAGCACTTCATTTGTAAAAGGTAATGGGTATGGATCCTTCTTTGTGGCTATGTTTCCACTATGACAAAATTGTGTCCATTGCAATTTGTCCGATGCAACTAAAAAATGTTCAATAGAACTATATTACAATTAAAAAATGTTTGATAGAACTAGATTATAACTAGATAGATTAGTTGCAATAGACATGATTTTTTCATAATGTTAATTTTTTGAAATCTATATTAATTTGGATTTAATATGTACCTGGCCTGATGTGCAAGTGGTATAATAGTGTCCAATTCAATTCTGTGTTGTGTTAGCTCTGGTGGAATCTTTTTAGATCTTTGTGTGTCTATGCAAATGTTTTTTGAACTCCTTAAAAAGATGGTCCATTTCCAACACCTTGTTTGTTTCTAGCTCTGCATTAATTTTCACCAACTGTGGTTTTGCATCAATTCTCAGATTAAACTTCATCAATTGTTGAAATTTAGGGAACGTCCATCTAGTTATTTACAATTCTTGTGCTTTAATTTTTGTTGTAGTTTCATCCACTCTAACATTGCCTGGTTGACGATTATAATATGTCTTCGAATACACTATATCTTTTGGAGCTATTTCTGGTTCATATTTGTTGTTAGCTATCTTCTTTTTTATGTTCTATACTCCATATTCCTATTTTGAAATACTATTCTTCACATTTATATCCATGATATCCACATCTATGGTTTTCACAGATTGAATTATTTCAGGTAAACCAATTGTTCTTATTGAAAACAATTCTAGCTTTATAGCAAAAATGATATCTTCTTGATGATGTGTGATACCATTCTGATAATCATAGCACAATAACACTTTTAGTCTTTTTACTTCACCTCCCAAATGCTTGGTGACTGTAATTGTTTGAACTATCCCATTCCTTTATATGGTAATGATGTTATTCCTCGAATCATGTGTCATTTTAACATCCCTCAACCATGGTTTATTTAGCAACATGGAAAAATTATAATCTACCACACTATTTTGAAGTATAGTAAACATAGTTATGTAAGGAATACCATGAACGTATATCTTCAAATCTCTAATCAAACCTACTAGTTTTGTGGTTGTTTGCCATCCTTAGATTATATGGTGCAAGTTTAGGCTTTGGAATCCTTCACCTCAATTTCGATGATATTAATTTTAAAACCTCCATCCAACAACACATCCTCTATTGTATTTTTCTTAATCTGCATATGATTATTTATTGTCATAGTAGCTATCCCTACCTTTGGTACTAAAAAACCAACTTGTTTTTCTATGATTGTTCTACTTAGATTCTGATTTTTTTCTGGTTTTAGTTTCTACCAAAGATATATTTTTAATTTAAGGGCTATTTGAAGCAACTATCCCAAGTTCAAGGTATAACTTGTTTTTAACATCTACTTACAAATGTTTAGAAAAATTTCTTTTACTATGATCAATTTTTCTTATGAATTCAATACCTTCTGAGATTTTTGTGGTTCCACGATATTAATATTTGGCATACCAAGCTCGGTTGTGTTCCATCCCTCCCTATATGTGCATGGCGCTTCTATTTGGGTCTATGTTTTTTGAATTTGAATGTTGAATTGTTTCCACCATTAATTTCAACTATTGTTCTTTCTCACTGTCAACATCACTTTTTGCTTTCCTTGGTTGTCTATCCTTGAACACTTGTTCTTTAGTTGTTTTTCTTCTTCTTGTAACATTAACATCCACCACATTCTAAACTACGGTGACTATTTATGTCTTAACAATAGGTTGAACTTTTACTATTGTCACAAATTTCCCATGAAACAACTTCTTGATTGCAATAAACTTTGGACAGTCTGTCATTTTATGTCCATTCAAACCATAGATGTGATACACATACAAAGATGTTTTCTGTGGTTTTTGTTTCGATTGGGCTACTTTTGTAGCTACCATTATAGTCTGCTCTTTCTTCTTTCTACATGTTTTCACATTGTGATTAATCATTCCATAATTTGTGCAAAACTTGTCAATCTTCCTTATATTACTCTACGTTTTTGGTGGTGTTACATGTTTTGTACTTTGTGGTATTTATAGTGCATTCCTTGCTTCTGCAATAGTCACCCCTTCTTCACACAACATTGTTGCCTCCTTATGTTGTTGGAGTGTCGATCAATTCATTCCTATAGTCACAATTATGATGTATGATTGTAAACCTATTCGAAACATAGTAGTTAGGAAATTATTTGTGTTCTGTATTTGTAAACCATTTGTTAGTTTTCGAATCCACTCATAGTAAACCTCCACCCTTTTAGTCTCCTCCTACTTCATGTTCTTCAACTCCATGTATATTTGCTTGTCATTCTAAGTCTTCCAATATGTTCCACATGAAATGATTGAGTAAACTCTATCCCAACAAGTTGTTTATGGGTTTCAAGAATTATCGTTTCTGATATTTTTGGTGAAATTGTGTTGATTCAAGTTCAACAATGTTCCATTTTGTGGTTACCCATTGGTAGCTTCTGTGGTGCAAAATGTGGATGTGAATACATCTTTGGTTCTTTGCTCCTGAACCAAATTGGATGGACAAATCTGTTGACTTTATGGTCCCAATTAGCTTCCCAACTCCATGTTTCTAAGTTTGTTCTAGACTATAGGAATTTCTAATTCCCATTGGTATGGTTGATCCATTAATGCTCCTACCACATTTTGTAACTCCACACATCTAGCAATACCTACTCTAATGTGGAAATGCACAAAAGGACAATCCATAATTGCATGTCCTTCTTCTTCATAGAATGCATAGACTTTTGAAAGTAATCTAACTACCTTTGAATCCATAGATTCATGATCTTATGTTTTGATTGTGTATTTTGTTTGATCCAACTTTAAATTTCCTTGATGTGAGTATGACTTTGGTACTTCACCCAACACATTCACCTATGCTTCTCCATATTCAAATGATCATAGGTAATTTTCCCCAGTCTCTTCAAGCACATTGATATTAGTGTTTTCTTCCACCTTTTAGTCTTCCACTGGTTCATAATAATATGGAAATGTAGACTAATACACAAACTTGGTTTGTATACCTCTTATATTATCGCTTCTTCAACTAGTCATCAACTTTGGACTTGATATTTCCTATGGCTGATCAGGTACTACAAAAGTCCTTATTTGATCTTAACTTCTAAAACTTTGAACCACATATTATAGTTGAGAAGTATATTACACTCACTCATTTGGGTGAATAGTCATTTGCATCCTTCTTTGTGGAGATCATTGACTATAATTGTGCCTTTTTAAAAAACCCCTAATCCATACTTCATGTCGTATGACCTTTTATGGTAGAAAAGACATGTGCCCTACAAGTCTTTCCTCTATTCTCATAACTTGTCTATCCAACATTAGATTCCGATATGGGGTTTCTATAAGCTTGCACACTCCTCTCCATTTTCAAAATTGCCTTATGTTTGTCTTTCAGTGATTTAATAATTTCTCTCCAAGTCTAATTGTTGTTGTAAACTTTGGGTCACCATTCGATTCATCTTGTTTCATAGTCTTTTTGCCTTCAGAGTTTAAAGATTGTTTTGTAGTCCTTATGGCATCAATCACTTTGACTTCTAATAATTTTTAACATACCTTTTTAAATTTAGTGTCGTAACCCTAACATTGGGTTTGTGACTAAATTGTGCAAGGGCCCATGAGGCTCTCACAAATGGGGGAGAGTGCAAGGGATGAACCCTAATGACTCCCAAGTGCACTCCCACTTTGGGAGTTGCATTCATGTGAGAGTTGCGAATGTTCGGAACCTTGGTTGGAAATGCAAACAAGCACCAAATTGAGCCCCCATGACACCATTAGAAAGGTTTAAGAAGATACTCTTCATAAGAAGGATGGTTAGACATTTTTTGGGAAGACATTAGCCCGTGGTAGTTATCACATTGGTAAAATTTCTCCCCCTCAGAAATGATCTAAATTATTTCCCCTCCCCCCGAGAAACTATTTAGGAGAAGCCGTATGACGTGGAAATCTCACGTACCGTTTTGAAACGGAGCTCATTTTCATTTCAAAATAGATGGATGACCACAACGGATGTCAGCCCAATCTGAAGGATTTTTTTTTCTGCTCCATCTTATTTAAGGCCTCTTGAAACGTAGATGCTTAAAGTGTCCTCACATTATTCATTTAGACCTGATTTGCATGAGTTATGATTTTTTTTAAAAACAAGAATAAAATTCCCACCCTTGAAAATAGGGGTCAAATGAGGTCTGATTGGGGCATGTTATACACTATTGGAAAGAACTTTTTGAGGGCTATAAGATATTGTCCTCACATTCTCAAAAGAAAATTTAATTTGAGAAAGATATGAACATCCAAAGTTTTGAGACAACGAAAGTCCCAATTTTTGGACTCCCATTTGAGAGTCCTGGGGAAAAGTAACATTTAGATGTAGTGCCCACGAAAAGGCACAAAATATACTATAGGGAGGGGATTGGTGCCTCCTCCCAAAGGTTGCGAGCTGTATAAAGCTTATGTTTGAGATTGTTCCTATTAAATCCATTGCATCATTTTCATTCAACTTGCATTAATTGCCTTTTTTTCTTGGTTGTGTAGGTTAATGTCATTTTGAACTCTTGCTTGTGAGTTTGTCTTAATCCCATCTCGAAGCTCCAACACGACCTTGTACCCCCAAAATGTTGCGAATTAGGGAACATGCCCTAATTTTTTTCTTCTTCCATTGTTTCGTTTTAGGACTCACCTTTGGATCTTTTGAGGAGTTTAAAGGCACATCATTTTGAATTGAAAAACAAGACCATTCATTTGAACATTCATCTACAACATTATAACATAAATTTTAGAAAACCTTCTTGTTATTACAAAAAAAAACAACAATAAATAAATTCCCACAAGGTGGTCGCTAGATAGTAGATGTGAATTTAGTTGTAAAGTTATTCCATTCTACTACAATTACAAATTTGCACTACAATATGCGCACATTCACAATTTTTGCTTTGATTTCTAAACACACTTGATTTTGTAGTTCATTAAAACACCATATTCATAATTATTTCATATAACTAGAATCTGCATTTAGAATATAATGTGGAAAAATCTAGAGACAAGATTAGAATTCATTTCATTATATTTTGATATTACAAAAAATTCACAGAATAATATGGATATGGAAATCATTGCAAAAGTCTATAGTTTTCTGTTTTTATTGAAAATTCAATCATAATTACAACAAAATTCTATGTTGTCTTAAAAGGAAATCAAAATAACAAAATAAAATTTATGGTATTTCAAAACAGGATTTGTGATTTCTACCACAAAGTACCTACAACTATTCTTACTCTTCCCAAAAGAATGTGTCTAAGAATGAAATTTTTTTCCCAAAAACCCTCATCTTTGGTCAAAATCCCAAGTCACATCATCATGATTCAAAACCAACAAGAATTCAAAATTCAAATCTCTAATGTTCCATGATTAGTCCCTATTCTAAATGCCTTGTGTGTCCAAAACCATGTAATCATTTTAATCGTTTAAAATTGGATTAAATTTCCCCAAAAGCCATGAGTTTTTGAACTTCTCGCACAAGTCATCGAATTCATCCTGACAAATGTACACTACCTTTACATTTTGTATCAAAGTATCAGGCAAGCTCTTAATATTTGTCTTGTCTAAATTCAATATTTGCAATTTGGGCATGGCACCATCTTCCACCTTTGAGAACTCAACTAATCTATAACTATAACAATCCAATTTTTTCAAACTTGGAAAGGCATCTAAGGATGTGAATGAGTCTGGAAGCTTCTTCATCGATTTGCACCCCTTAATGCTTAAAGTTGACAGCATCTTCAGAGTGTTCAATGTTGGAAGACTTTCCAAGGAGGACATGTTATCCAATCTGAACACCTTGAGTTTTGAAAACAATGTGATGAATGATGGTAGAATTTTGATCCATTTACAACAACATACCCAAAATTCTTCAAGATGCACCATGGATTGGATGGCATCTGGCAACATTCCCAATTTGTGAAAGCTATCAATGTGGAATGATTTCAATTTCACCGAATTCGATACCAACTTCAATAGTTGGTCATGTAGCTCCACAATTTCACAAGTCTCTCCACGTATACAAAGTTCTGTAAGAGTAGTCAACTTGCAAATATCAACTACAAATGCTTGGCTATATAACTTCTAGCTTGGTTCACCCCATAGCCCACTAGCGAATGGACCATCCAGTTTGAGGTATTGAAGGGATCTTAGGTAGTCATCTATTTTAGAAGGGTGGTACTTGAGATTAGAACAGAATCTTAGATCAAGCTCCTGTAAACTTTGCAGATACCCTACTGATTCTGGTAGTTTCTCCAAGCGGGAACATGATGAAAGGTCAAGATAGATCAATTGTGTAAGTTTCCCAACCTCTTTGGGCAAAGATTTCAACTTTGCACAGTTTTCCAGGTAAAGACAGATTAATTGTGTAAGTTTCCCAATCTCTTCGGGCAAAGATTTCAAATTCTCACAGTGTCCAAGGTCAAGAACGGTTAATTGCCCTAGATTCCCAATCTCTTTGGGCAAAGATTCCAAATTCTTACAGTGTCCAAGTTCAAGAACGGTTAATTGCCTAAGATTCCCAATCTCTCTAGGTAAAGATTTTAGCATGCAAAACCTCAAATCCAAAACCTTGAGATTTTCAATGCCCTTCAAGAATTGTTTTGGCATAGCCTCCAACCTAAAATTACCAGCAAGAAGTAAAACCTCCAATTTGGGTGCAGAGAAAGTCACACCATTGAGCGTGGTCAAGTCATTATCCATAAGTGAAAGGTTGCGAACTCCACAAGGTTGGCTCTTGCATGTCTGGATCCAATCTCCAGGAAATTCCACCAACTTTTTGCCTGGTCGATAGAGACAAGTTATCGGTTCTTGGCCTTCTATTATGTGAAGAGCCAAATCTCTCATCACGTCATGAACTTTGCATGCGAAGAAATTAACTTCAGTTTCGGCCACTTCAATCAATGAACGCCCTATCAACAACCCCACCAAATAGTATGCAGACAGTGTAGGATCATCCCCAAGCATTTTTGTAGGATCGTCCAACAACCCTTGTGCTTTCCACAATTTAATCAACTCTTCCATAAACACCTCCTGATCTTCAGGAAATGCAGCAAAACCAAGAAAACACTCCTTGGATACAGGATTGCAATTATCCAAATTGTTATAGCTGAGTTTGAGACAACCAAACAATGCTTCTTCCTCCTGCTGCTCCGGTAACTGGCGTGACTCCCATAACATTTCAGTTGGAATTCCCATTCTTGACGCGTGGTCTTCCCGACCATTGATCCACCGATGACCTTGAGCGCCAAAGGAAGACCTTTACACTCGTCAGCAACCAACTCAGCCAGATCCTGTAGTTGAGAAGGAATGTTTGAAAATCCCCTAGAGAACGCATGGACACAAAATAGCTTCCAGCTATCCTCCTTTAAAAGGACACCTATCTGCACTTCATCTTCGCCTATCACTCCAGCTTTCTTCAACACAGGCCGGTTTCTAGTGGTCACCAATGTGACACTGCCTGGACCCTTCGCCAAGTCAAGTTGCTCCAAAACTTCTTTGTCCCAAACATCATCTAGAACAAGGAACACCCTCCTCTTCAAAAACTCGTTGTAGAGCCTGGTCCTGTACTCTTCCACTGGTAAGAAACTCATTGTCATAAGACCCAACTGCCTACAGAAGCTATCATAGCGTCCTTTGATGTTGGGAGATTGGCTCACCGTGAGCCAAATAACCTTGTCTCCTTTAAAGTGCTCGCGCACCTCCCTACTATTGTAGGCAATTTGGGCAAGAAGCGTCTTTCCCGCACCACCCATGCCCAAAACTCCAACACATCGAGGTTCGCCATCAATGCTACTAGAGGTTATGGATTGTTGCAATCTCATAGTAAAATTGTCAAGACCGAACACATGTTGTGGCACTTGTTGGATGTCTGTCAGTTTGTGGGCGTCTTCATTCACTCTTAGCTCCCGTGGGCAAGATGATGACGAAGATGCTCTTGTGTCCACCCTTGACAAATTGTCAGTAGGTCCAAGTGAAAGTTTTTGCAAGAGATTGTGCAATGCAGATGTAATATCACTGGTAATCTCTTGAGCACTGCTTGTTGTGTGCTCCTTTTCAAGAGATTCTTGTGTGACAGCTGCGAATTCAATTCGCAGTGCAGTAGCATGGACGTCATCTAACTTCGTCTGGTTCTCCTGCGTCATCTTCTGCGTTGAGAGCGCCACAGCCAACCCGACTAAACCTGCTTGCTGTAAGAGCTTCTTCACACTCTCTGTCACGTCTTTGATTCTATTGCCTGTATTGTATCTGGACCAAGGATTGAGGCCCGGCTGTTGCGTGATGCACTTGTTCACTTCCACCTTTGCTCTCTCCAACGTGCTTTCTAATTCATCCAACCAATCATGCACTGCACTCCGAGGTCTCTTAAAAGCGTTGTCAGAATTGCTTTCCGAGATCTGGCGGACGGCATGGTCCACAATGGGCTGCAACTCCTTAAGAAGGGCATGAAGAGCCTTGCAGCGCTTCTTGTAACTTATGGCAATATTTGTCGCCTCCATCACTTGCTCCAACAGCTTTGAAACCACCGTGCCGGCAATGGAAACAGCAATGGGCTCTACCATGATGCAATTTTCTCTTCGCAATTGTCTCTACTGTATGTGCGCTTGGGCGCACGTTCCACTTCAGTACGTGCAAGACTAGATCCAACGGAAGGTTCCCCTTCTCTATTAACTTTTCTTTGCTGGATTCTCTCCGAAAGACAATCACTGGCGATGTGCAACAAGTTGATTCAGCAAATTCGTTATCGAAGTGCTTTAATGCACTTCCCAGTGCATTTGAAAATCTCTTGAAGACGCCAGGTCGTCGAGTTAGCTACAATCGAATGTTCTCCATCAGAGCAGCAAAAACCTGTCAAAAATTTGAGATTCCACATGCATGGTCAGCGAGTATGTGACTCAAATTGCTGAATGGATGGAACAGTGCAGTGAGCGCAATACTTACAGCAAGCTATATCCTAGTCGTTCTCGCAGACATTGTCCGAACACCCAAGCTAGAACATGACATGTGTTGCCAGGGCTACTGCTGATGGAAACTAAAAACAAGACATCAAAAATATAATTACCCGATCTGTGAATGTTGTCACAGAGAACTCAAGTGCACCTTTAGCTATCAATCTTGCTCGTCGTTGAACACATAGCTTTTCTACTAGATCAAGCTTACTATTACATCTATCGACGTTGTTTCGATCCGAAGCAAACTTATTATCAAGTACTGAACCTAATTCTCACACAAGTTAAATTAATGGTGTCCAGTAATTCCACTAAAGTCTAAGACCCTCAAACATCCTGGGCGCTGAACATTTTATTCACATATTACCTGAATGTGCTTGGCACGATCCTCCCGTTCACGAAATAGCTTTCGATCGCCTTTTCCCCCGCAACTCGCATCCACCTCCTCTGACTTCATGTTCAAGTTGCTCCAAGCCGCGCACTTTGCAACCTAATCAGACGAATAACATGTTGTTGTAAATCATGTTGCTAGAAAAGACAGATTATGCATACCCAAGTACTAAACCTCTTACAACTCATAAACTACTTGAAGGTATACGCCGACGACCGACTGGCATCAAAACAAAATGAATAATAGAGAAGCCCTCCAAAGCCTAAAAAGAACAACTTCACTACTAGAAAAACCGTCCACATCCTGATAAGAACAATTTGAATAAAAACCAGCTTATCAGACACTTGTCGTGACACATTTATCCCTCCTCCTTCAAAGACAGATTGCAGCCTATTCAGTCTAGCATGCATCTTAAATCATGTCGGGCTGCAAACGGTATATTACCAGTTCCCAGTTTCCAACCTCACACTACTCACAAATCTTTTTACTAGTTTTAAATTTTACTAGGCACACTGGTCACACAGCTATGAAAAGATACCCCGAGGACAAACTGGCAACAGAAGAAATGGATATCGAATAAGCGTTCAGTATGCTGACTTAAAGAAGAACACATGAATGAAAACCTTAATACAGGAAGCGCCTATCGTCCACACTTCTACTACTCCTGCGTCAGAAGACACTAGAAAGCAGTTACAGCATGCAGTAATAAATCATCTGACTAGACGAGAAAATGCTATATTGCCAACACCCCTGGCCACCCAACCTCACACTGCTCATAGAACTACATAGACATATTACCCAGGTCTTAGACGAGAGACTGGCACCCGAAAAAAAGAAAAAATACTATAGTAAGCACTCCGCATTGTGGAAATACTCATTGGAATGAGAATCCCATGAAGCACTTACCGTCAACACTGAACACTCCACTCCTCCTTCAGGTGACAGGATGCAGAGCTGAAGTCCAAGGAGGAGATGCAGAGCGCGACGTGAGTAAAACAGAATAGACTGCCTGGCAGTGTGAATAAGTAGGAACAGATATAGTGTGCACACCCAAATCTTCGAAGCTTGGAGTAATATTTGTTGAAATCAGCTGTTGGGTTAACAACAGGTTATGGGCCCACGGCGCTAGGAGCTTTAGGGGTGGTAATTGTGTCAGCCATAGTGAGCAAGCTGATGCTAAGGTTGGTAGAGGTTTTGTGGTGAAGGCGCTCGCCTGAATAATCACCGGAGAAAAAGTCTAAGCACAAGAGTGTGCTCAGCCCTGACGTTGGAAGAAGCTTGGCTCAGGAAAGATGGTAGACGTTAAGATTAGCATAGAGCCACTAAATGGCGAAAACTATGCGGTGTGATCCCAGAGGATGGAGATGCTCCTTGTCCACAAGAAGCTGTGGAAAGGGGTGACAGAACCTGAGGCAGACACTGATAGGTCTGCAGAAGCAAAGGCTCTGATTGGACTGAATGTTACGGAGCAATACCTGGGATGTGTTGTAGCTGCAAGGAACGCCGAACAAGCATGGGATGAGCTAGAGAAGGTGTTCAGGGGCAAAACCACGGCCTAGAAACTGCAACTGAAAAGGGAGCTGATGACCCTCAAACAAGAGTCAGGAAAGACTGTGGCAAAGTACGTCGGCAGAGCAAAGGACTTGGAGAGGGAGCTGCTTGCTGCAGGAGCTGAGGTAAAGCCAGAGGACCTCGCTATGAGTGTGATTACCGGTTTGTCAAAGGAGTTTGACACGTTGGTAACTGTTTTGGTGGCAGCAGACGCAGTCAAGTCAGTAGATGAGATGCTCCCACAGCTGCAAATCCATGAGCAGACTAAGAGGTTGAAGGCAAGCTCGCTTGACCTGGATGAGAAGGAGTCAACGACTGCGGTAGCCTACGCTGCTAGGAAAGGAGGTAGTGGGAAGGGTAAGAAAGCATCCATGAGGTGTCACAAGTGTGGCGAACTTGGGCACTTTGAGAGGGAGTGTCGCAAGGGTTCTCAGGGGTCAGAAGGGTCTGATAAGTCAAGGAACAAGAAGGGGTGCTTCACTTGCGGAAGCCCGGACCACATGAAAAAGGACTGCCCTAAGAAGGGAAAGTCTAAAAGCAGCCAGGGGGTTGCCTTCACTGCGGCGGAAGAAGCAGATCCTGGACAGTGGTTTCTGGACTCAGGGGCAAGCCAGCACATGACTGGGGACAAAAGCCTATTCAAAA
>Ga0209611_10010618_pt1 | contig 13497 bp, 10 predicted proteins | sample S1TSphgellanicum_3_FD_187693 | JGI IMG/M metagenome (GOLD analysis project Ga0209611, IMG submission 187693) | Host-associated microbial communities from peat moss isolated from Minnesota, USA - S1T2_Fc - Sphagnum magellanicum MG (SPAdes) (version 2) | ecosystem: Host-associated > Plants > Peat... | reverse complement strand
AAAAAAAAAAAAAAAAAACAAAGTTATGTGAAAAAACTTTAGTAGGCCAAACTGGGGAGGGGGGAGGGGGTACTGGGCCCAAGTTTTGCCAAAACTGGGGATGAAATCAAAAGTCAGTAAGAAAATCAATACACATGGGAATATTGATTTATAGTGGTGATCAAACCTAGGTTTGATCACCTAAATTGGAACCCACAGAAGTTAGTTTTACACCCAGTTTTAGAGGGGACCGACCTAGTTTTCTCACCTAAATTTGAACTCACAGAAGTTTTGCACCCAGTTTTAGAGGGGACCAAACTAGTTTTCTCACCTAAATTTGAACTCACAGAAGTTTTGCACCCAGTTTTAGAGGGGACCAAACTAGGTTTCTCACCTAAATTTGAACTCACAGAAGTTTTGCACCCAGTTTTAGAGGGGACCAAACTAGTTTTCTCACCTAATTTGTTACACCCAGTTTTAGATATTTGCCTTACCAGTGGCTTCACTGCTGGATGACATTCTTTCATGAAATCAAAGTCTTGTCAGAATAGAATCCCGCAAATCTCGTGGTTACTGATACCCCAGTTTCATTAGATGGTACTCAGTTTTGCACAATTATAGCTACACTGAAATTGGGGATGAAACAGGGATTACAAGGTCAAATTAGGGACCGAAGACAGGGTAACTTTAGAGATAACTGTAGAAATATCAGTGGGCAAAAAATGCAATGGAGAATTTGGTACTGACATCAATTGAAAATAGGGGACCACTTGTGAAATTGCCAAGTAAGTGGGCATCTCTTTGGTTTTTCATTTAAACCCTGCAAAAAGTCACTTCCAAGTTGTGACTTACACCATCATCTTGGGCCCCAAAACTAGCACCTACATTGGTATCTTAACCTTCTTGAGTCAGGCTTTCAGAGGCTATGCTTAATCCCAGTATTGTTGAGCTTTGACTTGGAGACACCCCTGATTTAGTCTTAGGATGGTATACTTACTCATGATAGAGTCATCCTTAAAGTCACGGTGTCTTTGGGCCCTAGTTTGACCATGTACTATCTATTTCATCCCCAATTTGAGTGTAGCTGTAACATGAGCAAATGCTATGGGGTATCAGTTCAAAATATTTGCAGGTTTCTATTTTTTATTCGACTTAAAATAATGCAGAATATGAGGCAAATCCAAAACTGGGGGTGAAATTGTTGTGAGGACCAAATTTAGGTGTGAAAACCAACCAGTTTTGTCCCTCTCTGTTGGTCCGATGTACTTTTTTCATCCTGACTTTTTAGCTTTTCTCCCCCAGTTTTAGCAAAACTGATGCCCCCAGTATCCCCAGTTTGGGTTACTTTACAACTAGATTTTAACTCTAATGTTTTAGATAGATGGATGGATAGAAGCAAACTTGAAAAACTTGGGGGTACTTGTTAACCATGGTTCCAGTGTAGTAGCTGCCAGATCACCCAAACTTGGCCTAACCATGGTGCGATTGTAGGTGCTGGGTTGACCCAATTAATTAAGACCTCCATATCAAGGGTTACATCAGCTGATGAAAGAGTGGGAGACTATTGGATTTTGTGGAGAGAAGGGGAGGATTAAAAAACCAATTCTTTTGGGAGTGAATGAAGGCTTTATTGCGTGAAGTCTGGAAGGAGAACGCATCCCAAGAGGAGGAAGAACAAATGAGGAGGAGGAGGAGGAGAGGGAGCGAGGGAGAGAGGGAGGGAGAGAGGGGACTTACTTAGACTTGAGTGGGGCCATGAATCAGAGTGGAAGTGGGGTTTGAGAAGGTGGGTGTTCCAGAAAACAAGGGATGAGGTACAAAGTGGCTCAGGCACCTCACCAAAACCTGTCAGAGTGAACAACACCTACCCCACCATGCCACATCAAAGAGAGAGAGAAAGAGAGAGAGAGAGAGAGGAGTCATTTGCTTGCTTATTTATTGGCCTTGCCTACCAAGGCAAGTATATAGTGTTTAGATTCATTATAGAGTATAGTAGCTTAAGGGATTTTGGCCCCTAAGTAATAGGTCTATTTTTATATGAGGATTTTTTGAAAGATGATATTTTGAGTTGTGTTGAAACTTGAGATTAGTTTACAGAGTTATAATATCTTGAAGGATTCTAGTTTCTTTCAGAGGGTTTTTTGAAGATTATGTTTTTGAATGGTGAAATATTTGAGTTTCCATAATTCTTCTTTTGCCTTCAGATACTTTTTAATGTAAATCACAAGGCCACAGTGTGACACACCCCTTGTTTATTTATTTTAGGGTTGTGGTAGGACCTAGACTACATGGAAGATTGAAATAGAAATGACATAAAAGAACATACCTATGTAGGTACTAGCTTAGTAGTAGTAGTGTGTTTTCAACATCTTGTGAGAAGATTTTGGCAGTTTGGTTGAGAGTCTTTTGTGGCATGATGATTTTGTGAACACAACAACGTGGATAAGTTGCCATTGCCGTCTTATCATATGTGAGCATGGAGGCCCATATCCATGATGACTTCTTCTGTCATTTTTTTGGTTTTGGGTATGTGAGTTTAATATAGTAGCTTCCATTTTGGAGCAATATTTGTTTCACATGGCTTTTTTTGGGGGTCAATTTTGTGATGTAGCCAAACTGATGATGATCATCCACAAGGAGATTTAGCCAATTTTGGCTATAGACTATATACGAGAGTAAAAAAAAAAGAATCCTTCTATATTTCAGCTACCTGCCTGCTGAACCTGTTGTAGAAATCAGTTGATTCTATTCAGTTTTTTTCAAAATCTAGCAAATTAGGGTCATTTTTTTCCCAAAAATTCCTTCGTAATGTGTTGAAATTGTATTTTTTCAGGTCAAAAATTTGCACCCAAAAAACACTGATTTTGTGGAACATATATATATATATATATATAAAGGGGCTGGTTTCATCATATGTACATAACTACATACATTTGAAAAAGTTAAGAACTTTTAAGTTACCTGAAGGTGGTGTGAATATCATCACCCTTGCCAAAACTAACTGCAAGAATTGCCTATTTTTTTGGAAATGGGCTAAAACCTAATTGCAATTTTGGTTGATTCTTGGTTAATCACCCATCCCATACATAATATCAATTGAGGATGTGCTTAAATAGTAGGTACCATTGGGATGTGTCTAACTTCAAACTATTATTGTGATCTAGTGAATCAATGTTGTTACAAATTCAAACTCTATCTCGGAACCATTATCAACAATAAGGTGTGGGATCAAAACACCAAACCAACATTGTACAAATGTACCTATGCATTTTTTTTAATGTTATGCATACTTTTTCATTTTATCTTTGATGTAGCACATATAATTAATTATTCAAGAAATTATGAAAATTATGAGTGATTACTTCATCTAGTTATGTACCAAAATCTGGTGAGACACAACTCCGAGTTTTTGTTAATTATGCTCATTTGGTCGCAAAGGGACCTAATAGAAGAATTTTTCTAGTTGGATCTCAATGTAGTGCAAACAAACAATTGTAGTTTTTGAAACCATTTATTTATTTATTCATTCACTCATTCTAGGGTGGCTTCAAAATTTAAAATGGGTTGATCAAGATCTTTTAGCCAGACTAATACCAAATATTTTGAAAATTATTTGAAAAAACAAAAAAAAATTCTTCTTGAAAATTTTTATGAGTCAATCCATTCATCACTTGTTTCAACAACAAAAAATTATCTTTCCTGAGGAGTCTCCACAACAAAAAAAAATTTAGCTTTAAGACAAAAATAAGGAAGCTGAGAGGGAAGAAATCTCTCACACACGACTTTTTCCCACATAAGTTAGTGAAGCCGTCACCCATGAAACATGGTTGCTTGCTTCCTTCCCAAAAGGTCGACAACGCGAAACAATAAATAAATAAATAAATAAATAAATGTATCCAGTCAATTATCCATCCATCTTCTACTTCATTCAATCCATCATTGTTCATCACATCACTAGCACTAATAGTGTTTTATTTTTTGGTGGCTAACTTAACTTGATAATGTCTCTTGCTTAATTATCACTATGCAAACATCTTTTCCGTGTCTCTCTAGTGGGAATTTTTCCCCTATTTGCACCCCCGCAAGCCAAAAAAAATAAAATAAAATAAACCACCCCCACAACCACCATGACATCTTTCTTTTAGGGTGCATTCTTAGTAGGTTAGCACTTGCCGAACATAGCTTGCTGATTGCAAACTAAATCCCAAAACCTAATAATAAATACTAGGAGTACGTAGATAGGCACGGGGAGAAAAAAAAAAGCCTGCCTGCTAGGTAGACGGGGAGACGGCGACGACTATCACAATACTAGGCAATGAGACACACATAAGGCATGCCGCGTTGTTGACCCACCAAGCCATCAAGGCCAAAGATAAAGGAAGAGCCGGGAGAGAGGGGTGCTGAAGAAAAGACAAAAAACAACAAATAAAAAAAAAAGCAGTTCTAAGTTATTAGGCGTGGTGGTCCGAGCAACACAACAACCGACTAAGAAACCAAAGAAGACTCTTCAAGTGCAGTTTTTTTTTTTTTTTTTTTTTTTTTTTGGGGTCCACAAAACCATACAAGAATCAAGTGAGTAAAATAAAAAGGGAAGAGGAAGTACGTACAATAATAATAAAAAAAGGGAGGAATTTTAGAAAAAAAGGAATTTTCTTTTTGAAATAAAAGAGAGAGAGAGAGAAAGAAAAAATGAGAAACAAACAAAGAAGCAAACCCTAGCCTACTTTGTTTCAAAAGAGGGGATAATACCTTGTCTCTTTTTCTTAGGAGGGTATGTAACTTAGTGGGTACCTATTAGGTAAAAGAAGGTCTCGGTTCAGGTAAAAAAAGGGAGGGATAAAAAGTAATAGAAATAAAAGAGAGGGAGGAAAATAAAAGGAAAAACCTTAAGTTACTTCGTTTCCAAAGAGAGGGAGGGACGCCCTGTAGGTACCTATGTAACTAGGTAGATACCTAGAAAGAAGGCAGGGCTTTAAATAAAAAAAGAAAGATAGGCCTAGAGAGAGAGAAAAAAGAAAATCCTACTTTAGCCAGTAGATAGGTAGGTAGGTAAGTAAGTAAGTAGGTACCTACCTGGTAGTACCTATTTCAGGTCACCAGTTAATAAAAAGCCTATTGCTCCTCAACGGCTGCGGTCCATTCTTTCTTTCTTTCTTTCTGACCATCTTTCTTTCTCTCTGTCTTTCTGTATTTCTTTCTCCCCCCCCCCTTTTTTCTCTCTCTCATCTCTCTCTTTCCCTTTCCCCTCTTTCCTTTTCCCTTCCCCATCACGCGCTTCTTTTCGACTCCCTCCTGCTCCATTTTGCTACCCACTAGAAGCAGCAGCGGCAGCGTTAGCTACAGTGCAAACGCACCAGCCAGCAGCAGGCGTCGTCGCAGAGGCTTCCGGAAGATAGTTGTTGATGTTGTTGGTGTTTGTTGTTGTTGGTCCCTTCTCATCTTCTTCCTCTTACAACACTGCTACTCACTCCCCCATAAAGCAAGTGCAGTTTCGGTGTGTGGGCACATCAACAGCACATCCATTCTTTGTATCTATCTATCTTTCTTTCTTTCTTTCTTTGAAGCAAGAGCATTTGTTGGTTGTTTGTTTGTTTGTTTCAAAGAGAAACAAATCAAACAAACTTCCTTTTTAAAGAAAATTTGCTTTGTTGATAGATTTTTTCCTTCTGCTCCCCCCCAAGTTTTGGGTGGTTTTTTTTTCCCTGAGACTTTGGAGAGAAACGTTGTTGGTGTTTGTGTTTTGGGTATTGATTTGTTTCTGTAAGAGTTTGGTGAAACTGATTTTTTTTTGTTTTTGCTCTGTTTTGGTTTTGGGGTATGTTGATGTCTTACAAGATATGGTAGTGAGACTTGTGTTGTGGTTTTCTCTTTCAAGTGGGGTTCTTCGCTGTTTTTGAGCTTGTGTGTGTGTATGTGGGCGGCTGCTTTCTGGCGTCTGCTTTTTGGTTTTTTTGCATGTGGGGAGCTTGGTTCTACTGGTTGTGGGTGGCGGGTTTTGAAGCAAGTCCAGCAGAAGAGACAGCAAAGATATGAGGTGAAGAAGCCGTTTGTAAAGCGATCTGACCTAGAGGCAAAGAAGAAGAGCAAGAACAGAAGAAGGAGATCATCGGCAGACACAGAGGGAGAAGAGAGAAGGGAAAAGGGAGTGGTTGGGGTTTTTATTTGAAGTTGGCTGTTGTTTCGGGTTTCTAGGAGAGGGAGATCATCAACCGAAGAAGAAGAAGAAGATGCCAGGAGTGCTGATTGATGAGCATCATCCTTTTGGTTTGGAAAACCTGGGCAACAACAACGGTTGTGGTGGTTCCATTTATGACTTTGTAGGCTACTCTTGCTCGCCTTTGACGCAGCACAACCACCACCATCACCAGTCTGCTGCTGCAGCACAACACACAATGCGCCGCTTGAACACTTTTTCTGCCGGAATGAAAGACTCAGAGGTGTTGGCAGCGTCATCGCTGGGGTTGCCGCAGCAGCAGTCGGCTCCTTCTCCCCATCATCACATGTACCAACGTAGCCACAGCTTCGGTAATACTGCAAACCTGCACGCGTTCAACAACTTCTTCATCGGCGGCAGCAGTCCACCCAACTCTCCGGCTAAATCGGACTTGGGTCTGTCGCTTCTTGACGGAATGGACGACGGGTTCTTCGAAGGAAGTGAAGGAGGGAAGAGTGGTGGTGGTTCGGGTCGTTCGGACTTGCGCTCCCTGTCTTTCGGCGGATCGTCGATGAGCGGATCCGGATCTTCTTCGTCCTTAGTGGGCTCACCCACTTTCCCAGACTCCCTGCACAGTTTCAACAAGTTTCTCCCCTCCAACAACGAGGATGAGGAAGCTTGGCCGGCAGTGGACATGTATGGGTGCGACCAGTTCCGCATGTTCGAGTTCAAGGTGCGGCGCTGCATGCGCGGCAGAAGCCATGACTGGACCGAGTGTCCATTCGCACATCCCGGCGAGAAGGCGAGAAGACGCGATCCGCGCCGCTTTCATTACTCGGGCACCGCTTGCCCCGATTTCAGGAAAGGCAGTTGCAGACGCGGTGATGCTTGCGAGTATGCGCATGGGGTCTTCGAGTGCTGGTTGCATCCTGCTCGCTACCGCACACAACCGTGCAAAGACGGCCGTAACTGCCGCCGTCGTGTGTGCTTCTTCGCTCACACACCCGAGCAGCTGCGATTGCTCCCGGCCGCTGCTCAGGCTGCCACTGCCGCTGCTAGAAGCAGCAGCGGAGGACTGTCCGGATCGCAAGCAGCAGCTTCTGCCGCCGCGCTGAATGCTTGTCTTTCGCAAGCCTACGATGGATCTCCGGGCCGTGGTGGTGGTGCTTACGATGGAGCTTTTGTGTACGAAGGAGGAGCTTCTTCTTCTTCCTTCGACGGTGGTTCTTCTTCTCCTTCCGCCCATGCGGGATCTCCCTTGAACCATTACAACGGGATCTCTTCTTCTGCTGCTGCTGCGGCAGCACTTGCTGGACACAGTTGTGTGCCATCGCAGATGTCTTCTCCGACGTCAACTCTCGTGGGACATGCACACTCTCCACCTCCCTTGTCTCCACCACTCTCTCCTTCCGGCTCTCCTCCACATTCTCCGTCTTCTCCTCACGGCTGCTGGCCCTCCTTGTCATCTCCCAGTTTCTCTTCTCTCTCCGCCGCCAGTCAAGCTGCCATGACCCAAGTGCTAACTCAAGCTTCACTGCAAGCTTCCCTCTCTCAGGCATCCTTAGCTCGCTCTCAGAGCAGTCAGGCTATGGGAGTAGGATTAGGAACCGGAGGAGGAGCAACAGGTGCTTCTTCTGGAGCCCATCCTCGCTCTCCTCCTACTCCAGCTCATCGGCGTCACTTGGATCGTCTCAACTCCATGCCTACACTCTCTATTCCTTGTGGGGATCATCGGAGCTTGCAGCAGCAGGCAGCAGGTCTTCCTGGATCTGCTCCTGTTTCTCCTGCTGGAGGGGGATCGTTAGGCCATCATCAGAGCAGCAACAAATCGATGCTGGAGCTCATTGCTACTCTCCAGCAGCTGGAGCTTCGTGGAGGGGGAGGATCCAGCACTCCACCGAGCAGCAACAGCACTGCACAGTGGCTGCAACAGCAGTACTCTTCAGGGCCATCGCCACTGCGGCGGTGCTCCCTCAGTGTTCCAGGGACACCGACCAAGCTCCAGTGGGAGCAAGCTCCTGCAGCCCCTGCTAAGGGACGCTGGGAGGTGGATGAGAATGAAGAGGGTGAACCTACAGTGCAGCGGGTCGAGTCTGGGCGAGACCTTCGTGCCACCATCTATGGCCGCTTGGGTAAGGACCGGCCCTTGGAAGTGGTTGCCAATGGTGATGATCCTGACCTTGGTTGGGTTAATGAGCTGGTGAAGGAAGAGCCTGAGCAGACTCCCACCTGTTGGTGAAAGGGAACCTTATATGGATGGAGACTAGTTTGCCGGCTCACTCTTATTGGATGATTGAAAGAATACCATTTTTTTGGATGTTTTTACGGGTAGGGCCTTATGGGTGGGGGGTGGGGTTGGGTTTTGTTCCTTAAATAGGAGGGGAAGGTAAGGATGCGATGGGGCAAAGGGAGGGATTTGTCTTTGGTTAATTTGGATATGCCTTGCGAGTTATTCAAATTTTGTTTTGGGTTTCTTTTTTTTGGGGGGGTCAGGGGCTCCTTTTTTAGGAGGATTTTGTGATTGGTTTGGGGAGGGTTGGAGGGGTGGTGGGTGGGTTTGGGGGAAGGGGGAAAGTTTGAGGTAGAACAGCAAAACAATTGGGGGCACAATATGCTGCCTTGGATGGAAGGAAGGAAGGAAGCAGCAGCAGCAAGGCTCTGCATGCTTGCAAAACAGCACACAGACAAGAAGAGGAGAAGTTTCTCTCAACAGCAAGAATTTTTTTTTGATGGTAAATCCATACAAAATTTGATTTTTTAAAAAAGAATTTTAGTGTAGACAGGCCTTTTTTTTTTTTTTTGGTTGGTTTTACCAAAAGGAGTAGCATAAGATGATGATGAGCAAGTGGAGCAGGTGCATGCATGCTTAACACACATGATGCAGGCAGCATAGCATGCACACTTGTGGAGTTTGTTTATATGGCGCACACGACATTCTGAGACCAAGGGTCACCAGAGCACACCACAGAAGAAAAAGGAGTTGACAGACATACAGACAGACAGACAGACAGATGACACCACTACTATGGCACCACCACCGAAAAATTTGTTTTGAAACCCATCTCTGTTAAATCTAGTGCCTAGGATCAGTTTGTACATTTATATATCATGATTTCATGATGACAAATGATGGCTTTTGTAATATACTTCACTGCCATACCCAGTATTTTTACCACCTTTGGTTTTTTTCTTTATGGTGTGGACTCATTGTTGCATTTGCCCTTGAATTCTCTCTCTGTTTTGTTGTTTGCCTATGAATGTCGTTTCATCTCAGGTTGATGGATTTTTAGCAGTTGGTGGGTGGGAGAGCTTACATTATATCTCAAGTAATGCTAGTCAAAGTATTGGTGCAAGTTTTTGTAATGCTCAGTTCTGGCCAGGGTTTTGATGGTGGAATGTATGTTGTTGTTGCAAACTGCTCTGAGCTTGTGACATGAGTTGAAAGCATTCAATGTTTGCTTTTCTAAGCAAACATTTTGTGATATGGCTATGTGGTATTAGAGTCCTGGATGTTTGTGAGTCAGACTCTTGTTGGGTCGTGGAATGAATCTCTCTTCTTGGGTTTTAGTTGTGACTCCAGGCTATCCAACAATGCAGTAATGGTTTCCCATCCCACATGGTCTCTCCCATTCTCAGGAGAAATGATTTTACTCTGCATTGCAATTTGTATGCTGAAATGGAAGTTCTATCTGAATTCAAGTTCCATTTGTGCAGTTCTGTATGTGAAAATTGATATGATCCATTTAAGCTCATGTGTCATTGACGGTGTATTCTCCAAGTATTATGGGGTTTGAATGTGAGAAATGTATGTATGATCCCAGTGCAGAGAGTTGAATGTGAGATGCAATTAAATTGAAACTAAAGCTAATTCTGTTGTACATTTTGAGGATTTTTTTATGTATGTGGAATATGGAATTTCTATGCACATATGAAAGCTCTATGTGTTTTAAATCTTGTATCATGAAAAGTTTGAATGTTAGATGAGTATGGAAATTATCTTATGACCAGGTTGTGATTTGTATATTAGTGGTTGAATGTGGGATGATTATGGAACTTGCCTTGGGGGCCTCAGTAGCAATTTAGTCCATTGTGAAGCTTGGTGACAAAAAATCATGAAGGGCTGTAATCCTCCAGTCTTGGTAGCAATTTTGTGTTTTGTCAAACTTGGTTGATTCAAGCAAAATTTGCACAGTTAGTAGAGGGTGTAGGGTGGTGGGGGTTGTTATATGCTCTAACCCTTTGGAAGGGAAGGATTTGCATAAATTACAAAGCCAAAGCCAACTCTCAAAACTGTGAAATCTTAAAACTTGATATGGGTTGTCAAGTCCAACTCCCAAAACAATTGCTCTGTTTCATTCATACAGGTTTTTGAGGCAAACTGTGGATCAAAACAATTGCTCTTGAATCAAACACGTTTTTTTAGGCAAACTCTGGATCAAACAATCGCTCTTGGTTATGCAAGTTCCTCACTTGCACAAGTGCCGAGCGTATGTTCTGTGATAGGGGGGGTTACAAAAGGGGTGTAGGTGAACATGTCCTGGAAAATAGAGGTAATGGGAGAGACTGTACAGCATGAAGCATTTAGCTTATGACATGTGTATTTGGGGCTCTGGCCTTGTGAAACATGCAATGATGGTTGCTCCTGGAGAAAGCCCCTCATGATAAACAGTGATGGAAAGAGAGAGGTGGGCCTTCATGAATTCTTTAGAACCATCTGCAGTTAAAAGCAGGTGCTCCGTGTGCATGTAACTTCATAGTTGCCACAATGGACTAAAATGCAAAAGGAACAAAAACTCGTGAATGAAGGTGGACATGGGTCTTTGGAGATGCCCCAGGGGATAAGAAGCTCACGATGATTGGCAACCCAGGCCTTTTCGACTTATGGTTGGTTTTTTTGCTTCACCTTGGATCCTACCATTGTGAACTCGTATGTTATGGACTAGATAAACATCTTGAGCACGAAGGTTACTATGAAACAGGAACAGGGCCCTCCTTTAGTGATCAGGCCAGTTCTTAGGATTCATAACCACAGTTCTCAAAAATCAAAGCACCAATTCTGACTTGTACCCGTGGTTCTAAAAACTTGAAGAAAAAAGTTAATCAAATAACATGCCATAAACCTGCCAGTTCTTGACCAGTTTTCTTTCATGAAAACCATTGGTTCTTTGGGGTTTTTGAAATAGCCAGGACCAACCAGGTGTCCACCAATTTTCCATTGTTTCCCACTAAAATCCATCCTTTAGCTGGATGTAATTTCATGAAATTCTGTGGGTATTAGTCTGGCCAAATAATTAGAAACAAACTTTAGGCCCCTCAAATGGAATATCTCCTTACATAAGGCACTAACAAGAATCTTCTTATGGGGCATTCACGCTTGATGTTAAGTCAGTGTTAAATGAAAATCTAGGTGACATCCTAGATGGCACCCAACATTAAATAGCTTAGTGTTAAGCGAATGTTAGCTTAACATAAAAATTTCATGGTAACTAGGTTTAAGTCCTAAATGGGTAGCATGGTGTTAGGGGACTCAACCTTAGAGTCCCTACCACCAAGTGTGAATGCACCTTTAGTGTATTTGGAGGGCACCTTCTACACATGAATAATGCCTCCTCAAAAAACAGGAGTCGTCTTACCCCTACAAGGGAGCACTTACACCTCCTAAAGAGGCCCCATGTGGGCATAATAAAATACATGTAAGATGCCTCATGCTCCTACCACCACCGCGATCCATCATATGTTTAGGCTCATGATAATGTTCACCTTCTGGTTTCGTCAATGAGTAAGGCCCACAATGAGTGTGGGTGAGGTGCTCTCTTGAAATGTGAGACAAAACTCAGATATGGGTTTGAGACTAAACCCATATTTCAGGAACACCGCACCAAGGGCCTTATCCTACACATAAAACTCTACAACATAAAACACCAACTGAAATGTTGGTACTATATTCACAAGGTGCCATAGTGGGAGCAATTTCTCCTCTCACAGAATGCAAGGCATGTCAACAGGCGAAATGCCATCTCTTTATTAACATCTCTTATTATTAACAGCTTTTATCATCATAATACCATGGTATAAATGTATCATAATAATAATACCATGGTATTATGAGAGCTGTTAATAATATATGGTGGTATTGTCCATATTAAAATGTAAGTTAAGATTTGGAGGTGTAACTTGTGTCTTCATTGAAGAAGAGAGCATCCAATCAATATGCCAGCCCTAAATTTGCTCACAAAGAGCCGTTTGGGCCCTAATTAGTGAGTTGGGTCCTAGTGGCAATTTTGCAATTCCATGTGGGAATGCCGTGTTGCATCCATCATAAAGCTTATGTGCCTCATACTTAGGGTTTGACAGTACAATCATTTGCAAGTTGCCACCAGGGCTTATGAGGTACTACTCCATTATTGACTTAGATGTTGTACATGTCCTGTTTGGGTTTTAGGGTTTAGGGTTTAGCCAGTGGAGAGAAAGAAATAGAAACCCTTTTTTTCTTTTTTTTAAAAAATGCCACAGGCCAACAAAGCACAGCATGGTGCTGCATTCTGCACACCCTATAAAATGGATCATCACCCAAACTCATGCACCAGGTTAGCCCTTCCAGTCAATAAATGTGGCAACAAATTTCAGAACCTCTCTTTCTTCATAAATCTTGATACATAGAGTAAAAGGCCATAACAACCCATTGCTTTGATTTCCATTTGAATTGGGGAATTTTCCTTTTAAGCAATTCCACTAAGGGTTTAGGGTTTAGGGTAACTGAGTTTGCATGTTTGGTCCATGCTCACACAACATGAAAATCCAAGCTCTTGAGTTTTTGAGGAGCTTACGGTCATTCACACTTGGTGTTAATGACTCTAGTATTAAGTCCCCTAACACCAAGCTAGTCATTTAGGACCTAAACCTATTTATCACGAAGATTTTATGCTAACATTCATTTAATATTAAGCAATCACCCATTTAACATTGGGTGCCACCTAAGATGCCACCCGGGTTTTCACTTAACACTGACTTAACATTAGGTGTGAATGCACCTTTAAGCAAGCTGAAGTTTTGTCTATAACACAAAAGCCTGAATTTTTTTGAGACCTGGGTGCTTAGAAGAAAAGCTGTGTAAGATTGTCAAGATTTTTGTTCCTTCAGTTCCCACAAAAATTGATTTGTCCAAAATATTGTTACCAACTCAAAACTATTTCTTTTAGATCAAATGTCCCTCATGAGCAAAAAGGATTTTCATGTTTTATGTTTTAACCTATGCTTGACATCCATTGAAGTAATTCATTCAGAATGCTTCTATAGTACTAGTGTGAACTTGGTGCATAATGCACCCATTGAGCTTCCCCTCGCTTGTGCCCCCCACCTCGTCC